>Ga0316204_10000682_pt1 | contig 115815 bp, 106 predicted proteins | sample 6monrhotite_MG_2_FD_205661 | JGI IMG/M metagenome (GOLD analysis project Ga0316204, IMG submission 205661) | Microbial mat bacterial communities from mineral coupon in-situ incubated in ocean water Damariscotta River, Maine, United States -... | ecosystem: Environmental > Aquatic > Marine >...
CTAAACTTTGGGCAAAACAAAATTAGATTATCTGACTTCAAAAAACCTGTAAATTAAGACCTTAGGAGGTCAAAACTTTGCGACAGAACCCTGCCTAGAAACGATAGGTCAGTTTTAGTTTGGTGGTGCGGTCGTTTTTTTTGAGGCCAGGGGGTGGGGCGGTGTCGGTTTTTGAGCTGTTCGATAGCTTCAGGCCGACCGCACGGCTCAGGTGGTACTTGAGGGTGAGGGTGTGGATTTGTCGTTGGTCGGCGCTGCTTTTGAAGCTTGGCTGGTAATATAAAATGTTGCCGATGGTGACCGGGGCACCGGCTAGTTCAGGGCTCCAGTAGAGGGACCAATAGAGGTTGCCACGGGTTTGGTTTTGTTTCTTCGGGTCTTCCAGCTTTTGGTAGGTCTCTGTCTCATCAAAGGCACCGATCCCGAGGTGATGGGAGATATACTTGGGCTGGTAGTGCAGCTTCAGGCGTATCCCAGCCCCAAGTAAACTCCGGTCTTCTAAGTCTCGGATTTTATCGGTCCCTTTTTGTACAAACGCTTCGTAGCTCAGGAACTCATCGGGTAGGTAGTTCCACCTGAAGTGCATGAAGGAATTGTCCGTATAGGTCGAGTTCGGGTCCTGGCCATAGTTTCGGCCAACGAGGAACAAAAACTCGTTGGTGTTTGTTTTCCATCTCGATAAGACATCAACACCCCAATCATCTCGGTTGGTGTTCCCGGTTGCGTTTGAAACCGTTGCAGCGGCACTGCCTTGGAAACCAATTTTCGCCTCTTTGAAGCGAATTTCCTCGATGTTTTCAATCCCGAAAGCGGTCGAACTCATGACCAAGGCGAGCCAAAGAGCGGTAAACCTAAGTGGCCACAAGGGGCTTTGTTTTAAATAAAGCTTACACAAAGGCTTCATGGTTCCTTGAGGGGTGAGTTTTGGGAAAACAGGTCTATATCCAGCTTAAAAGTCGCCTGTCACCTCTCTCATTGTCAATGATAATCCCTTTTTCCTCCACTAGATTCGATCTCTGTTTATCCGCATGTACATTCAACCGCTAAGGCCTTGTTGATGTGCCACCAATGCACTGTGGGGCTTTGATAAACCTCGGCTTTTCTATTTTGCTTCAGCTTAGGGTGATCTCTCAGGCTGATTTCTAAGCTGATGAATTTCGGTGGACACTGCATCGCAGGAAGGAATAGAATAGAGATCTTATCAATAAACCTCTACCGCCTGCTTTTGTGTTCCCACAGATGGCGGCTTGCCACTCTATGGAACCCATGTCGAAACCAGAACAACGCTCGATCTTAACCCTTTGCGGTAGCCTACGGGAAAAGTCGTTCAACCAATCGCTTTTGGACGCTGCCACTGGGCTGTTCCCCGCCGACGTGGGATTTGAGCCTGTTTTGGGGCTGGAGTTACTGCCGCCCTTTAACCCTGATTTGGACCAGGAGGGTGATGAGCCTCCTGCACCCGTGACGAGGCTGCGAGATCAGTTTCGCCGGGCGGACGGCATCTTGTTGTCTACCCCTGAATATGTCCACGGTATCCCTGGTGTGCTGAAAAACGCCATTGATTGGTTGGTTTCTAGCGGTAGTTTTGTGAAAAAACCCATTGTGTTGGTGAGTGTCTGTGCTGGAGATGGGCAGCAGGTCCAAGAAATGTTAAACCATACCTTGACTGTGTTGGAAGCGGTGGTCATCAAACAACTGTCCTTTCACGCCGGAGACCTGAAAAAGGGCCTCTCCGAGGCTGGCGTGCTGCAAGACCAAGCCATACTGGACCGTTTGTCGTCCGCCACCGAACTATTGGTGTCTAACCTGGGTGTTACGGAAGCCGTAGTCTAGGGGGCTGTTGGGGCTTTGGGCTGGTCTATTTGGCCGGTTTTGGCTGTTGTCCCTTGGGGTTTTCTCGCTGCACACCGTAGCCGAACCCACGGACCCGCAATTTGTAGGCTAGTCAAAGCTGATGCTGGGTAATATAGTACAGTTCAACCTTGTTCGTTTACAAGGGATCAAAAAAAGGATACTCCAAAACCGGACCCGAATCCCCTAAACTTTGTGCCGCACCGTGTCGTGAACAATGAATTGATACAGCCTGACCTAGGGTTAGGAAACGACCCCTTTCTTTTTGCTAACATTCCAGCAAGCTACTACCAGACCCCTATCGTGGACTTATTGGCCCGGGGACGGGAGATCAAGGCTCAGCTGGGGGATGAACTGCTTATTCTGGCTCACTATTACCAGCAAAATGATACCTTTTCTCTGGCGGACCACGTCGGCGACTCCTTGTACCTTGCCCAGCAAGCGGCCAAGGCGAAGGCCAAGTATATCCTCTTTGCAGGGGTGCACTTTATGGCGGAAAGTGCGGATATCTTGACCAGTGATGATCAAGTGGTCATGTTGCCCAACTTGACCGCCGGTTGCTCTATGGCGGACATGGCGGACCATGACCATGTGGAAGACGCCTTTGAAATCATCGAGGAAATATCCGGTGCAAAGATCATCCCGGTGACCTACATTAACTCCACCGCTGCGATCAAGGCGTTCACCGCCGAGAAGGGCGGGGTGGTGTGCACCAGTGGGAACTCTCGGAAAATCTTGGAATGGGCCTTGGAGCAGGGGGACAAGGTGTTCTTTTTCCCTGACCAGTTTTTGGGGATCAACACCGCTTTGGCGATGGGTATCCCGAGGGAAGAAATTATTTTGTGGAAACGAGAGCTTCACGACGGCGGTGTAACACCAGAGCAAGTCAAACAGGCGAAGGTGATATTGTGGGACGGGTTTTGTTCGGTCCACCAGAGGTTCAGCCCGAGTCATGTTGCCCAGGTCCGTGAGCGTATCCCTGGTGTCCAGGTGATGGTGCACCCCGAGTGCCCAGACGCTACGGTTGCAGTGGCGGACTTTTCAGGGTCCACCAGCCAGATTTTAAAAAAAATCAATGAGTCACCGAAGGGCAGCAAGTGGGCGATTGGGACCGAGATCAACATGGTGAACCGGTTGGCCAAAGAAATGAAACCCAAAGGCATCTATATTGAGGTCTTGAACCCAACGGTTTGCATCTGCTCCACCATGTACCGTAACCACCCTGCACATATGTTGTGGGTGATGGACAACTTGCTCAAAGGCGAAGTGATTCACCAAATCAAGGTGCCTGAGCCGATCAAGTCGAAAGCCCGTTTGTCTTTGGAACGTATGTTGGAACTGAGCCTCTAAATGACGGTGTACAACGGTACCCCCCCAGCGGCTGTGGTGGGAACAGGGGTGGCTGGTTTGAACGCCGCCTTGAGCCTCGCCAGTGAGCGGCCCGTGGTGGTGTTCACCAAAACAAGCCTGCAATTCACCAACACCAGTCTGGCCCAAGGGGGCATTGCCACCGCTTGGTCCGCCCAAGATACCCCGAAAAATCACATCGACGACACCTTGAAGGTTGGCGGCGGAATCAACAACACCCAGGCGGTTGAACTGCTGTGCACCGAAGGCCCTGCAGCGGTCAAAAAGCTGATTGAGTTTGGGGCTAACTTCGACCGAGGCCAAGACGGGCAATACCGTCTCGCCTTAGAAGGAGCCCATTCGACCCCTCGTGTTTTACATGCAGGGGGCGACGCCACAGGGGCGGAAATCCAACGGGCCTTGTCTGAGGCTGCTTTAGCTCACCCAAACATCCAAGTTCTTGAGCACACCCGGTTGACGGGGCTGATTACCGATGAGACCGGTATGACCGGGATCGACTATATCGGGCCAGACGGTGAGTCCCACCGGCTGGAAACAGACACCGTGGTCCTCGCTTCTGGGGGTGCCGGGCAGGTCTATCAATACACCGCTAACCAAACTTCAGCGACGGCAGAGAGCTTGATCTTTGCGAGTCAAGTCGGAGCGAAGTTGGCGGATATCGAGTTTTTCCAATTTCACCCCACCGGTTTAGCCTTGCCTGGACAAGCCAATCTGTTGATTTCCGAAGCCGTCCGAGGTGAGGGAGCCCTTTTGGTGAACCAAGCTGGGGAGCCCTTCATGGAAAAATATCACTCCCAAGGGGCGTTGGCCGCTAGGGATGTGGTTTCGAGGGCGATCCAGGCCGAGGCGGAAAAATCCGGTCAGGTGTACCTTGACGCCACTAAATTAAAAAATGAACCGGTGGATGTTCGGTTCCCCAATATTTTTAGGCGATGCCTCGACTTAGGTGTAGACGCCCGTATCCAGCCTATCCCGGTGAGTCCCGTGGCCCATTACATGATGGGTGGGATCAAGGTTGATGTGGCGGGGCGTACCGATGTCGCAGGGCTGTATGCCGTGGGCGAGATCAGCCGAACTGGGGTCCATGGTGCGTCTAGGTTGGCTTCAAACAGCCTGCTCGAAGGGGCTGTGTTTGGGCAGCAAGTCGCACAAACCATCTTGGCAGACGCTGTAAACCGACCTAGCTGCTGGGCAGGGGCTTGTAAGCCGCCGGTGGATTTACCGGCAGGCCCAGACAAAAAAGTTTTGGCAGACCGAGGGGCGTTGCAACAAGCGATGTGGACCGAGGCCGGTTTGATCCGTGACGCTGAGGGACTCACTCACTTGATCGCTCAGCTCCAAGCGAGCCTTGGAACAGGGGCTGACCCGAAGGAGCAAGGGGCGTTTGAATTTTATTCGTTGAAGCTTTTTGGCTTGATGATGGCTCAGTCTGCATTGCTGCGGGCCGAGTCCAGAGGCAGCCATTTTCGTCGTGATTTTCCGGTTTTAGACCCGTCTCAAGGCCGCTCGATTATACACCAATATTTCCAACCTCCAACCTTTGAGTAGGTAACACCCCAGGCATATTTGATGGAATTTAGACTGATTTTAGACTTGATAGACACCGCCCTGAAGGAAGACCTTGCTTGGGGCGATGTCACCGCTGAAGGTTTGTTTGACAACGAACTGGAAGCCGAGTTGGCGTTAGTGTTGCGAGAAGATGGGGTGATTGCCGGGCTGGATGTAGCCCGGTTGGTTTTTCAACACATTGTTCCTGAAGCGGTTTGGACTGCCCAATGTGTGGATGGTGATTTTTTAAAAGCTGGATCAATGCTCGCCACCGTCAAGGGGCGAGCGAGAGGGCTGGTGCAGTCCGAACGGACCGCCTTAAACTTTTTGCAACACCTCAGCGGTGTGGCCACCTTGACCCACAGATATGTCGAGGTCGCCACTAAAGCAAACCCGAACGTACATGTCACTGATACCCGCAAAACCATTCCTGGGATGAGGTATTTAGAAAAATACGCTGTTCGCATGGGTGGAGGGCACAGCCACCGCCATTGTTTGGCCGATATGGTGATGATCAAAGACAACCACTTGGCCTTATTGGGCCAACAGCGGATCAGCCTGTCCGATGCGGTCAAACGATTGCGCAGCAAATTGGGGCATGCCGTGAAAATCGAAGTTGAAGTGGACCGACTAGAGCAGCTTGAAGAAGTGCTAGCCGCCAAAGTCGAGACCGTCTTGCTGGATAACATGAGCCTCGGCGACTTGAGGAAAGCCGTCGCATTGATTGATGGACGGATGTTGGCAGAGGCCAGCGGCGGGGTGAACCTGTCGACCATCGGCGATATCGCCGCTACCGGGGTTGATTTGATTTCAGTCGGCCGGTTGACCCATTCTGTCTCTGCCTTAGATATTGGGCTGGACTATCTTTAATGGGCTGAATAAAATTGGGTGTACAGGCAATTTCGGACCAAAACTTGAATTACTTACATCCTGTCTTTTTGATTTATATAACGAGTATGCATCTAACCTGCAATAGACCACAACCATGCGCCACCTGATCGTCTTCGGCTTATTGAGCCTGTTTTGTTTTAGCCAAAGCCTGATGGCTTGGGACTTTTCTAACCTCCGCGAGGGGCTGAAGCGGGATATTGGGAACACCACTGCCCATGAACCAAGGTTAGCCTTGGTGTATAAAACAGTGCAGAGAGAACGGCTGAAAGAGCGTTTCAACTTGATTGAAGTGAAACGGCAGCTGGCTCATGAGTTGACGCTGAGCTTTCGTATTGCAGACCCGATGGTCACTGCCCAGTTGATGCGCAACAATAAGCTTTCATACGACCGCTTGCTCGCAGATGCGACCTTGACCGCTGGCTTGGCAAACCGGCTTCAAGCGGAGTTGGTGTTGTTGATTTCGATCGAGCCAGACCAAGAAAATTTATCGATCAAAACAAAACTGATCACCACCAACAATGAGCCACTGTCCAACCAAGCATTGGCGCTGGGGCCGAAGCGGACAAAAGACCTAATTTTAGGGCCAAAACCCAACAGCAAGCCTCCCAAAGAAGTGCAGGCAAAAAAGCCTTCTCGCAAAATCAAACAACCGAAAAGTGTCGTTTCCCAGTTTAGCGGTGGGTCTGTCTTCCAGTCCAACGACTTTTTGGAAGACCACAACAATTCGTGGATGGAAATCAACCCCACGGCCTTTGTGAACCCTGGGTCTACTTACTTTGAGCTGACCCTGTGGCCTAAAAACCTACCGGACACTGATATCCGGCCTAAGCGGCTGCGATACGAAGCGACCTTTGGTCAGCTTGCCCAGGCTGGGATTCAAGCCAACGGCAATAACGAACTAGGGGCACATTCGGCCTACTTCCATGTCAAAGTTCCTGTGGTGATGCTCGAAGAGTTGAGCGTTGCTGCCGGGTTTCGCCGTCGTGTGATGTGGAACCCTGAAAATGTAGAATATAACCAAGGGTTGGAAGTAGACAGCTTCAACGACAAACGCAACAAGTCCACTTTGTTTGGGGTCCTTTCTCGTAAAGACCGGGACCTAGGGGTTTTGTTTAACCTCTATTTAGACAATCAAACGGCTGGTATCGGGGCCAAATATTTGGTCACGGAAGACATCATGGCGGTGGCGGACACCACCTATAGTTTTTATGATCAGCCGTTAGTGAAAAATGACGCTGCGGTCGGTGTACAGGTGCATAACCCCATGGGAAGCATCGCTTCGTTGGTGTACCGGTTGGACTCTGAGCAAGTACACTTGAGCTTAGGATATAGTTTTTAGCCTGTGGGCGCTCCCCATTCCCAGCTTAACGGCGTTCTGATACCTTGCCTGGAGACAACTGGCTTCGAGGCAAGGTTTTGGAACAGATCACGTTAGGCACAGCAGGACATATTGATCACGGAAAATCGAGTTTAGTTTTGGCCCTGACCGGGACAAACCCAGACCGTTTGGCCGCTGAAAAGCAACGAGGGATGACCCTTGACCTGGGCTTCGCCCACTTAGAACTCCCAAATCAAAGACAAGTTTCCTTTGTGGACGTACCTGGCCATGAGGCGTTGGTGGGCCAAATGCTCGCCGGGGCACAAGGGTTTTCTGGGGTGCTGTTTGTGGTCGCTGCTGATGAAGGGTTGATGCCCCAAAGCTTAGAACACCTTCAGTTATGCGAGTTGCTCGGGGTCACCCAAGCGGTGGTGGTGATCACCAAAGCGGACTTGGTGGAACCGGACTTGCTGGAGTGGCTGAAGCTGGAGTTGTTGGAGTTTTTTTCGACTCGCTCCTTTGCGGCTGCGCCGGTGGTTGCGGTGAGCACAAAAACCGGGGAAGGGTTAGACCAACTCAAAGAACAAATCAATCAGCTGTTTTTTCCGGTTCCTGCGGCTCAAGGGGACTTCCGTATGCCCATCGACCGGAGCTTTAGCGTCAAAGGTTTCGGGACAGTGGTCAGCGGTTCGGTGGTCAGCGGGGTTGCCCACAAGGACGACTTGCTGTGGCTCTACCCAGAACAGCAGCCCCTTAAGGTGCGAGGATTCCAGTCCAACGCGTTAGAAGCAGAAAGTTTGATCCAAGGGATGCGTGGGGCGGTGAACCTTCCCGGCTTATCGGTGGATCAAGTGAACCGAGGAAAACAATTGGCCAGCCCTGGTAGTTTGGTGAACACCCAAAAAATTGGGGTGATGCTGGAAGTGATCCCACAAATGAAGCGGTTGCTGAAGGCCAGAAAACCCTTGAAAGTCTACGGTCAGACCGGTTTTTCCATTGGCCGCTTGGTTCCTTTGAGTGAGTCACAGGGGGAAGAAACAGCGGTGTATTGGCTGCTACAGCTCGACCGGCCTGTGAGTCTTCGGTATGGGGACCGGCTGGTCCTGCGGGGCGGCAGCCCTGAACAAAGCCTCGGCGGGGCGAGGGTGTTGGCACTGCATGGTCCGTTGAGCCGCCGGGACCGCAAGCAGGGTCTTGAGGGGTTGCAGCAATTACACCAGGGTACTTTAGGGCAGCGGATCGTCCAGGTCCTTCGTTTTGCGGGCTCCCAGGGAGCGGGGAAGGATTCATTGGGCCCCTTGGTCGGCGGTTCAGCCAAAGACATTGCCAAAGCGCTGACCTTGCTGCTCGCTCAACAAGGACTCATTGAGGTGGACCATAAAGGACACCACCTGCTGCACCCCACATCCATGTCGAGCTGGGGGGCGTTTTTGTGCCGATGTTTGCGGGTCGCTCACCAAAATCACCCTGAAGATTTGGGGGTCAAGGTTGAATACCTGGTTGGGAAAACCCAGACTCGCCTGTCTCGGGCTTCATTAATGGGTGTCCTTGGTTGGTCAATTAAACAAAATCTACTGGCCAAAACCGGCAAATTCTATCATCTTAAAGACTTTAAAGGCGGGTTGAGTCCGGCGCACCAAAAATTGGCCGCCCAGATATCAGACGAGCTGTCTCGAACAGCGCCTGGTTGCCCTGGATTAAACAGCTTGGCTGTGAGTCTGGGGGAGTCGAAGGAAGAGGTTTTTGGTGTCTTAAAAAGTCTCCAAAGCCAAGGGCAGGTGGTTCAAGTCGCTGCTGACTTGTTTTATAGAATTCATGATATACACGAGATTCAGTCTCGGTTGCAGGCTTGCTTGCTCGAACAGGGGACGATTACAGTGATCCAATTTAAAGAGCTTCTTGGGCTGGCCCGTAAACCGGCAATTTCGTTGTTGGAGCACTTTGACCAGCAGGGGATCACCGCTCGTGACGGGGATGTTCGCTCCGGGCTGAACGAGGCAAAACAATGACAGAACCTTTGGTGATTGAGCTATCCTGCCAATCTGTCCACATCCCCAAATTCCAATTTGAAGTTCCCTTTGTTGCCCCTAACCCTGGGCTGGCCAAGGCCGCTTCGCAGACCTACGACCTGCTTAAATCTTCGATCAGTCTGCAGTCCGAAAGCACCCGTGATCAACGTGGGGAAGTGATGGGCTTGCTGCAACAGTACGGCAAGGCGTTGTACGAGGCCATTTTTCCACCTTCGTTGCAAGCAAGGCTGCCCAAAGAAGGCCCGGTATATATCCGGGCTTTGGACGAGGAAACGAAGAAGTTACCTTTGGAATTGCTTCATGATGGGGCCAGCTTTTTGTCCCAAACCCATGGGGTATTGAGGCTGTTCCGGGCGAAGTACATCGAGCCAAACCACCCGATTGATCAGCCCAAAACACACTTAAAGTTTACCCTTTGTTCCCATGACCCGCTGAACGAAAACCTTGCCCAAGGCTGTTTGGCCCAGGTTGAGGAGTTCTCTTTGCTCGGTAGGGAGAGCCACCAAGGGTTTGACTTACAGATTGATGGGGACGTCAACGGGCCTCGATTGCTGGAAAGTGTGGAGCTTGGCCCGGATTTGTTTTTGTTTTCTGGCTCCGGTGATGGGGTGGGTTGGCAACTTGCTGGCGAGCCATTAGAAGATTGGGAGCCCAAATTCATCAAGGCCCTGGAACAAGGGGTCCGTAAAGGGTTGCGTATCTTAGTCTTGATGACCTCGGACTTGATCACAAGCCCGGCAGACATGGAGTCCATGGGGCGGGCAGGGTTGCCGCTGGCTATCACCATCAATGGACGGATAGGGCGCACCCGGTTGATGGAGTATTTTTCTGCCTTGATGCCTGCGTTATCTCGGGGGACCAGCGTCCTCAAAGCCCACCGGCACGCAATCAATCAAATCCAAGCCGCCTTACCGCTCAGCTGGGACTGGTCCTGGATCCGGTTGCACATCGCCAAAGAATTGCTGAACCACCCGAGTTATAACCCCATCAGGCCTTTTGTTTTTAAAGAACAAACCAACACCACCCCCTTTGTTTATGACTCAAACCCTAGCCTGCTGAACCGCCGTTGTTTCGCCGGAAATAAGGGAGTACTGGGGCAGTTGATCCGAGCGATGATGACGAACCCGGCTCAAGGGGTGATTTGGTTGCGAAGCCTGCATGGCGGTTGGCAAGAAGAATATGCCTTGGAGTTTTTCCGCCGGTTAGCCCCACGGGCAGACTTCAGTTTGCAAGTGCTCTACTATTTCAGGTGGGGGTATCACCAAGGGCAAAACAGACAGTTGCAAGACGCTGAACTGCAAGAGGCCTTTGGCTTTTTGTGGGACGAAGCGAAGCTCTCGGAGTATTTTGAGGATTCGTTGCTCACCTTGCGGGCTGGCCATGACGGCGAACAACGGTATTTGTTGGTCTATTATCCACCAGACCAAGTGGACCCGGTGTTTGAGCGTTGGTTGCTCAGCAAACGAGATGAGGGGGTCCGAGTTTTGTTGTTGTCCGCCCAGTCGTTTGTCAGCGAGTTGTCCACCCAGGTGATCAACACCGACAGCGTGAGCCTCAAAGAACTGGAACTTGCCTTCCAAGGCCCTTTGCCTGACTCATGGCAAAAACAAATTGAGGTGGACCGGCCTGAGGGCGGGTTTAGGAACCGGACTTTGTTGAGTCTGGCGATGGCTTCTAAAAAAACAGAAATTTTGGATTTAGTGGCCCAAGGGAACCCTCCAGAGGTGATGTGGCCACAGTTGTTTGATGCGGTGGTACGTCCTTTATCGGTGACAGAAAAGAGGGTGATGTACACCCTGTACTTGCTGAAAGTGAAATGGCCTCGGGAAAGCCTCGTGCAGTTGTTAGGGGTGGAAAACCTAGATAAACCTTTAAATACCCTGTATAGTCTGGGGTTGATTGAAAAAAACTTAGAAGGCAGCTTATATTGGCTCGCCGGTCAGTTGTTTACACCGGTGTTGACCTACAAATTGATCAGCGATCAGCAGCTGATCAAAACAGCTCAAGAGCTGTTGCAAAAACTAAACGGCCCCTTTGATAGCCTCAAGCTTGACCCTGTATTGGCGGTCGGTGGGGTGAGTTATTTGATCAGTGCTCTGGCTCAGCTTGGTGCGGCAGAAACGGCGCTACACCGGGGGATTCAGTTCGCTAAACGAGTCGCTGGATATTTATCTGACCGGCCACACCGTCTGGGGCAGTTGCTGCTTGGCTGTGTGGAGTTGGCCTCCACCTCAAAGCAGGAAGACGCCCTTGAAAAAGTGTTTGTCGCTATGTTGGAGGTGTTGGAACACCTGGGGCTGCAAGAGCAAACCATCCGGTTGTATGAATGGTTCCTTAAGGTGCAGCAAGAGCGGCATAACTGGCCCCAAGTTGCCTCGTTACAGACCCGCTTGGCGGTGATTTATTCCAGTTTGAACCAAACCGAGCGGGCCAGAGGCCACTTGGTTTCTGCCACTCAGTTGAGCATGGACTTGCCTGGGTCAGCCCAGCGGATTGATTTGTTGGTTGAAGTTGCCTTGGCGTTGCTTGAGATTGGGGATTTGGATAAGTTGCAAAGGCTGCTGAGTAACGCAAACTTTGACCCTTCCTTGTTGAACCAACAGGCAATGGCCCGGCTTTGGTTAGTCGATGGCCACTTGCGGTTTGCAGGGCAGGATTTGGCTTCGGCTTTGGGCGCCTTTGAACAAGCCTTCAAGTATAAACATCGTTTCGTGAGCGACCGATTGTCTGCCCAAACCGAGCTGGTTTTAGCGCAGATTTACACCAGCCAGCAAGAAGAACAAACCGCTTTGGAACACCTTCAAACAGCGGCGGATCTTTTTGAAAAGCTCAAAGATTTGAAAAACGCAGCGGTGGCCCACCAAAAACGGTGTGATTTGTTTTTTCAGTGCGACCGAGCCACAGAGGCGATTGACTCTCTGGCATGGTTGTACCGGCTCGCCCGACAAACAGGGGTGACAGAAAAAGCACGCAACTTGGCCGATGAGCTAGGGGGGTTGTATTTTCGAGCCGGTGACCACCCAAAATCCACCGAATTTTATAAAAAAGCCCAGGAACTTTCCTCGGACCAACCACAACCCTGACTATGAAAAGTTACGCTGAAATTGCCAAGGCGATGCGTCTGCAACGGTTTTCTGATGAACAGATCGAGCTGTTCGGCGTGTTGTATAAAACGTGGAAAGCCCAGGACAAAGAACCCTTGAAATGGGAGGAGGTCAAAAGCCCAGCGGAGCAGGATATTTCGTCTTATGACTCCTTGGACGAAATCCCAGCGGCAAAATCCAAAGAGCTTTTATCGAAGCTAGCGGTTTGCAGGCTCAACGGCGGGTTGGGGACCAGCATGGGTTGTGTGGGGCCGAAATCGGCGATTGAAGTCAGGGACGGCTTGAGCTTCATGGACCTGATTGTCACCCAGATCAACAAGCTGAACCAAGAATACGGGGTGGACGTTCCCTTGGTGCTGATGAACAGCTTCAACACAGAGCAGGACACCCAAAAAATCATCCAGAAATACCAGGATGAAGTCACGGTGCACACCTTCACCCAGCACGAGTTCCCTCGGCTGAGGCGAGACAGCCTGATGCCGATGACCCGGAAAAAATACCCTGCTTTATTCAGTTATCCCCCAGGGCATGGTGATTTTTTCCCTTCCATCCAGCAATCTGGGATTTTGGACCAGCTGTTGGCGGAAGGCAAAGAATATTTATTCTTGGCGAATGCCGATAACCTCGGGGCCACGGTTGACCTGAAGATTTTGGCCCATCTGGCGGAAACAGGGGCTTCTTATTTGATGGAAGTGACCGACAAAACCAGAGCGGATATCAAGGGTGGGACCTTGGTCCAGACCGAGAAAAGCCGGTTGAAGCTGCTGGAAATCGCCCAGGTGCCGGAGCAATATGTGGAGGAGTTTAAGAGTGTGAAGAAATTCAAGCTCTTTAACACCAACAACATTTGGATCAACCTCAAGGCCTTAAAAAAGAAGCTAGAAACCGGTCTTGAGCTGGAAGTGATTGTGAACCGGAAAAATGTGGACACCCTACCGGTGATCCAGCTGGAAACCGCCATTGGCGGGGCGATATCCAATTTTGAAGACGCCAAGGCGATCTGCGTGCCTCGGAGTCGGTTTCTACCGGTGAAAAAGACCGACGACCTGTTGCTGGTGCAGTCCAACTTGTTTGTGCTTGAGCAAGGGGCCTTGGTGAAAAACCCGGACCGACAGTTCGCCGGTTTGCCGTTGATCCGGCTAGGCCCCAAGTTCGCCAAAATTGAAGACTACCAAAAACGATTCAAAAGCATCCCAGATATTTTGGAATTGGACCTCTTGACCGTGGTCGGGGACGTCTCCTTTGGCAAGGGCCTGACCCTGAGGGGCAACGTGATTTTAGTCTGCGAAAACGGCAGTCTGGCGATGCCCGACGGAGCGGTGATCGAAAATAAAGTGATGACCGGAAACCTGCAAGTCGGCGAGATGTAGGTTAGGTGTTTTTGGGTTCATTTTTCAGGTGATACCCTAGACTGAATCAACAAAGGTCACCCCGTGGCCTGCTGGTTCCCCTCAAAGCAGAGTTTTTGAGCCAAAGGATACCTCAATCAGGAACAGAGTTCGCCCAATGTTTGTTTGGCCGAATGAGTCCAACATAGGCCTACCTGGGGTAGGGCCTACACTCCTGAGGAACCAGGGCTTTGAGCAAATTCTTCGTCCTATCCTCGGGCGTAGCCACTCTACCTCCAAGTGACGGTCTGAGCCTTCCGCTCCAGACCAAGGTAACACCCAACATCGGGGTGTTAGTTCTCAGGTCTTAAGCTAAAAAACCTGATTGGTTTGAACTTCTTCGCCCCCTCTTCAGAACACCCGGCTCACACCGCCGGATATCCTCAAAGAATTGGATCATCAATGTTTTGAAGCTATCCCAGAGGGTGGCCTCTGGGAACCGGAAACCTGGGACTACATGCTCAAACGTTCACGAAGCTTGGGCGGTCTTTTTGGCTCTGAACCCTTTGATCCAGTCGATGGGCAGCAGCAGGGTGTTCAAAAGGATCAACCCGATCAAGACACGGTCAGTGTACTTGCCCACGGTGTTGGCGATTAATTCGTGGGGCATGCTGTTTTCCGAACTATTCCAGAAAAAGGCACTCCCCCATAAAAACATCACGAGCAGGGGAAGCAAGTAGGGTATGGACTTCCACGTTTTGAAGATCATCACCGCTGCAAAGACCGAGTATAAGGCAGGGAGAAACACGAACGATGCGTAGATATATGTCACTGCGGAGACCGACTGATCACGTAATGTATGGTTCACACTGGTTGGGATCATTTGAAGCACCCAAAATAGGGGGCTCAGCAACAGTAGCATTCCAATTAAAATCAAAAGAGCCTGTCTTGAAGCATCCCAACGACTGCTGTGACCGTGGAGATGTAGTCCTATTTTTGGGAGCGGTATCGCTGCTGCATTGGTTACTGCAGCTTGTTCTTCCAGAGCTTGGATTGAATCGGGGTTCTTTTGTAAATATTGGTGCAGCCGACGGAGGAATCGAAGTTTAAGAAAAGACACTAAAATAAGAAAAAACATCATGATCCAGATAGCAAGGTCTGCTACGACACCGATCATATACACTAATAATTCTAGAATGTTATAAGCAGATGGTGGTACTGGATGGCTGACTCGACTGAACAATACCCACATAAAAAGAGGCATGATAAAGGGGGCACCACTCCACCTTGAGCGGAGCAGGAAAAAGGCACAAAGGTCTGCGCCTAAGACGGGGTAATAGTCGGAGATAAAAATAAAGTAATCGGTGTGTGGGCGTTCAAAAATATCTAAGCCGCAAACAAACTCTACGCAAGTGGTGGCTGTACTCAAGAGCACCAACCAGACAGTAACCTGAAAGAAGCGTCTTTGTACCTGATTGATCACATCGATATGTTTCATCATTTCTCAAAGAATTGGGTCATCAATGTTTTGAGGGTATCCCAGAGGGTGGCCTCTGGGAACCGGAAACCTGGGACTACATGCTCAAACGTTCACGAAGCTTGGGCGGTCTTTTTGGCTCTGAACCCTTTGACCCAATCGATGGGCAGCAGCAGGGTGTTCAAGAGGATCAACCCGATGAGGGCCCGGTCGGTGTATCTGCCGAGGGTATGGGCGATGAGTTCGTGGGGCATGCGGTCATCGGGAATTTGCCATATAAAGGCACTAGCCCATAAAAAAGAAATTTGTAGGGGAATCAGGTAGGAAATCGGTTCCCATTTTTTAAAGATCATCACTGCAGCGAAGGCGGAGAAAAAGGTCGGTAAATATACTGAAGCTGCGAAGTCATATATCACTGCTGTGACTGGTTTGTACTCTAGGGCATGTTCTACGTTTGTTGGGATCACTTGAAGCACCCAGAAAACTGGACTCATCAGTAACACCAAGGCGATAACAACCAAAAGAGCCCGTCTTGAAACATCCCATTGACTGGTTTCATCGTGGAGATGTAAGCCGATTTTTGGGAGGAGTGTCACTGCAGCTCTGGTGACTGCGGCTTGCTCTTCCAAAGCTTGGAGTGAGTCGGGGTTCTTTTCTAAATGTTGGTGCAGCCGACGGAGAAATCGAAGTTTAAGCAAAGACACCAAAATAAGAAAAAACATCATGACCCAGACGCCTAGGTCGGCCAGGACCCCCACCATATACACCAGGGACTCTAGGGTGCTATAGGCAGTTGGTGGCATCGGGTGGCTGAGACGACTGAATAATATCCACATGAACAGTGGCATGATAAAGGAAACGCCAGCCCAACGGGTGCGCAGCAAAAAAAAAGCACAAAGGCCTGCCCCTAAGGCTGGGTGGTAAGTATAGAGGAATTCATAGTATTTATTACTAGGGCGGTTGAAAATCAGGAAGTTGCAAGCAAACTCGAACCAGGTGCTGCCCGTACTTAGTACCACTAACCAGAAAGTCATTTTAAAGAGACGGTTCTGTCCTTGGTTGATCACATCGATATATTTCATCATTTCTCAAAGAACTGGTCATCAATGCTTTGAAGCTATCCCAGAGGGTGGCCTCTGGGAAGCATAAAGTCTAAACTCTATACGTGCTTTGTCGTGAGCGACTTTTTATAGGTGAAGTTGCTCAAACTCTCTCTTTGCTTTCTCCCACAGCTCCGGGATGTGCTCTAACTCACTAAAGTCTTTGCTGCCAGCAAAAGCAGGTAAAGCGATAGCAATGGGTATCAATGCAACGGCAGCCCGACCAAAAACAAATACGAAGGCGATGCCACCAGCGACCAACAGCACCGGTACGAGCGGGAACTCTTGCACGTCGTCCGGTTTGTCTAATTGGCGCAGTTCAATCGTTATGTTCAAGTTAAATTCAAAGTGAAAGCCTTCATGCTGGAATTTCAGCCCTTTTTTTTCTAATTTCCCTATGAGAGTACGATTTGTACCGACTTCCATCTTAATTTCAAAGGACTCATTTTTGAACAAGGTCGAACCCACAGAGATCAGATGGGATGGATCGTTACCGGTCTCAACCGTGAAGCTAGTGCCCAGCAAATTCAAGGTGCTTGATATCTTCTTTTTGTACGCATCAAGCTTGATGCTTTGTGGGTTAGTGACCGTCTTGCTGTCCTGTATCTTCAGCTCACCGGTCAAGGTGGCGGAGCCGGTGTATATGTGTTTTGGTCCAACAACGCCACGGAGTGGTATTTTATCGGAAAAAAGCTCCACCGATGCTGTGGGGGAACCGAGCTTTTTTGAGGTTTTTTGGGAAGGGCACGTTGGCAAAGGCCGCTCCTCAGCGCCTGCATTGACCTCATAGTTGGGGACCAGCAGGGTGGGGATTTCTAGTTGGATGCCTTCAAAGATGTAGTTCGGGTTTTCCCCGATCAGGTGGATGTTTTTCTTGTAGATCTCGTTCCAAAAGGAACCTCGACCATAAACTTCACGGGAGATTTCGACAGGCTGTCTCCGGGCTGAATGGTGTAGGGCTTTCCGCCTCTGTATTCGTGGCTTTGCCCTTTGCTTTGGGCGAAATTTGCGAAGTCTTCGTCGTACCCCTGGGCGTAGTCGGTCAACCGCCAGTCGACGATCTGGACATCCAGCTTTTGTTTGGTGACATCGGCAGGTTTGAGCTCTAGCTCGAAGTAATACCCCACATCCGGGTACTTATTCGCAGGCCTCAGGTAAAAAAACTTGATCGGGTCGAACTTCTTTGAAACCTCAGTGATCACCCGCTTGACGTCCCCTCGGTAGAGATCAAAGAGTTTGGTGATAGCTCGCTCATCGGTCAGCGGCATGGTGCCTTTGAGTTTATCAACGATATCTCGGGTCAATGTTCGTTTCACCAATTCGGTTCGTCTTGTTTCAGCCATCTTCTTTCCTCATTCAATCGTTAGAAAATCCCCAAAAACGCCCTGGGAGGTCGGGCTTTGTTAAGGAAAGAGGAACATGGGGGAACTTGGGGGTTAACCGAAACCAAAGAAAAAAGTTTTTTTTAAAAGTTTAAGAAAGAATCGGTTTGATTGTCATTTTTATTAGCTACCAAAATCAGTAAGATATAAAAAGATACGGATAAAATCTGATGGAAACTTTCTCATGGGAATTAGGTTTGCTGTGAGGGGGCGGGTTGCCCAATGTAGGGGTGATGAGTTCCTTGGGCATCCGAACACCCGTCAATCTAGGCGCAATCACTCAGTGATTTATTTACCCTTGAAAAGTATACCCTACCAGGGTATAGTATAGGTAACGAAAGGGAGAGATATGTACCCAGACCACCAAGACCAGATCAAACGGCTCAACAAAATCCAAGGCCAAGTCAAAGGTATCACCGGGATGATCGAGGACCGGCGTTATTGCCTGGATATCCTCACCCAGATCAAAGCGGCCACCCAGGCACTCAAAAAGGTTGAGTTAGGGATTTTGGAGAATCACATCAGCCATTGTGTTAAAGATGCGGCGGTCTCCGGCGATCCGGTCGAAATCAAGGCCAAGATTGATGAAGTCATGAAGTTGATTGCATCGAGATAGGCCCTGTTTGTACTGCGCCTGATTGAGCCGGTTAGACGTTAACCTCAACCACCAGAGGAACCATGAAAACCACCCAATTGACTGTAGGGAAAATGAAGTGCGAAGGCTGCACCAGCAGAGTCGAAGAAATCGCCTTGGCTGCCGGGGCGCTCTCCGCCTCTGCTGATTTGGCCCAAAAAAGCCTGATCTTAGAGTTTAACCCCGACTTTGACTTGGTCGCTTTGGTGGGCCAATTGGACGCTGCCGGATACCCCACCACCTTGGACACAAAGGAATGACATGAACGAAGGTCTACTGAATGTTGCCGACATGAGCTGTGCCTCCTGTGCGGCTCGGGTTGAGGCGGTCGCCAAGGATACCCCCGGGGTATCGGGACCGGTGGTCAACCTGCTGACCAATCAATTGAGTTACCGGTTTGATCCCAGCCAATTTGACTTGGGGCAAATGATCCAGCGGCTCACCGATGCGGGATACCCGGCAACAGCCCCACAAAAATCAGTCAACTTGAAATACTCCATCGAAGGGCTCAGCTGCGCTAGCTGTGTCGCTAAGGTTGAGTCCGGGGTATCGAAGCTCGACGGTGTGCTGAAGATCTCGGTGAACTTGGCGTCCGAAAAGGTGGCGCTGCGGTACGATCCAGACAAAATCACCACCAAGGAAATCAAAGATAAAGTCCAGAGCCTGGGGTTCCAGCTCTTAGAAATGCAGGTCGGCGACTCCGCAGATCAGGCGCACTCAAAACAAAAAGAGGCGGACAAACAGGACTTGAAACGGAGGTTTTTCCTGTCTGCGTTGCTTTCCTTCCCGTTGTTTGTCTTGGCCATGGCCCCCATGGTGGGCTTGCCGCTGCCGGGGGTTATCTCCCCGGCGTCCCCGGTTTCTTACGCTTTGGTACAGCTTGCCTTGTGTCTGCCGGTGATGTTTTTGGGGCTGGGGTTTTATACCCGTGGCCTCAAAGCGTTGTGGCACCTGGGGCCTAACATGGACAGCTTGATCGCCATCGGCACCTTGGCGAGCTTTGGATACAGCGTTTACGGGATGTCCTTGATCCTGCAGGGGAACCTAGAGGGGCTTGAAAACTTATATTTTGAGTCCACCGGCGTGATCCTGACCATGATATTAATGGGCAAATGGCTGGAATCTGGGGCGAAACAAAAGTCTGTGGAGGCGATGAAAGGGCTGCTGAAGCTGCAAGCGACCAGCGCCAAACTCTTGGATGCTGACGGCGGTTTCACCGAAATCCCAATCCATGAAATCATGCCTGGGGACCGGCTGTTGGTGCAAATCGGGGAACGAGTCCCCATTGATGGGGTGGTTGATCAAGGGGAAACCTCATTGGACCAAAGTTTTTTGACCGGTGAAAGCCTGCCGGTGGAAAAACAGCCTGGAGATTCAGTCATCGGTGCGAGCTTAAACCAGGGGCAACCCTTCGAGATGGCCGCCAGCAAAAGCAGCGAAGATTCCGCCTTGAACCAAATCATCCGTCTGGTCGAGGACGCCAACGCCTCCAAGGCCCCGGTGTCTCGGTTGGCGGACCGAATCTCTGGGATCTTTGTCCCTTCGGTGATGGCGCTGGCCAGTTTGTCCGCTTTGTTTTGGACCCTTGCTGGGGACCCGGCTTTTGCACTCAAAAGTTTTGTGGCGGTGATGGTGATCGCTTGTCCCTGCGCTCTGGGTCTAGCGACCCCGACAGCCATCATGGTCGGGGTGGGCCGTGGGGCGAGTTTGGGGATTTTGATCAAAGGCGGTGAGGCTTTGGAAGACTCGGTGAAGTTAGACCGGGTGGTCTTTGATAAAACCGGGACCTTGACCCAAGGCAAACCGAAGGTGGACCAGTTTTTTGACTTAGGTGCCCCGGACCCAAACCAAGCGGTGGCTTATTTTGCAGGGGCAGAAGCCCGGTCGGAGCATGTTTTGGCCAAGGCGATTTTGGGTTATGCTCGCAGTCAAAAGGTGGAGCCGGTGGTGTTGGACCAGTGTGAATTGGTCAAAAGCTTGGGTGTCCAAGGTCGTATCGGCGATGACAAGGTACTGGTCGGCCATTTTGATTTCCTCCGTTCCCAAGGGGTCACGGGCGAAGAACCCGCGGTAGGCGCAGAGCAGGCAGACGCAGGGCACACCACCATCTATTTGGCGGTGAACCAAACGCTTTGGGCGATGGTCGCCATCTCTGACCCGATCAAGCCCGAAGCCGCCCAGGTGATCCAGCGGCTCAAAGACCGGGGGATTAAGTCCCTGATGCTCACCGGGGACAACCCCAAGGTGGCGGCAAACATCGCCAAGCAGTTGGGGTTAGATGATTATCACGCAGGGCTGTTACCTGGGGATAAATTAGAAAAAATCAAGGCCCACCAAGCCCAAGGGGAGCGGCTGGCGATGGTTGGCGACGGGATCAACGATGCACCGGCGATGATGCAAGCGGAGCTAGGGGTGGCGATTGGCCAAGGGGCTGACGTGGCCATTGAGTCCGCTGATTTTGTGCTGGTCAAAGAAAACCTCAATACCTTGATTGACGCTCTGTCCCTCAGCCGGGCGGTGATGGGCAAAATCAAACAAAACCTGTTTTGGGCCTTTGGGTATAATATCTTGGGGATTCCTTTTGCAGCCGGTGTGTTTGTGTGGTTCGGTGGCCCGGCGTTGAGCCCGATGATTGCCGCTTTAGCGATGGCGCTCAGCTCCGTCAGTGTCTTGACTAACAGCCTGACCCTGCGCTTGTTCCGGCCTCAGGCTCACTGAGAGGTGCCCAGTTCTCTGATCGCCGCCTGATAGTCGCCTAGGCGGTTGACCCCTCTCGATTCTGGGCGGTCGTTGATTTGGTTATAGGGGCCTTGTTCGCTCAGCGCCATGGCGTCTTGGCGGCCTGATTGCCATAAGGCCGGGGCCTGTTTGAGCCAGTCGGTGGGGTACAACGCCAACAGCGGGTTGATGCGGCCTTGGTGGCAGCTGAAAACCGGTTTGTTTGGCTCTTTGAGCCGGACTAAATCGGACAAAAATTCGGTTGTGAGCAACGGTAAGTCGGTGCTCACCACCAAAGTCCAGGGCCGTGTCAATTGGGGGGTGATCTGGCTGAGCCCGTACAGCGGCCCTTGATGGGGCTGTGGGTCTTCAAAAAACTTGATGTCGGTGCCTTTAGGGGAACCAGTAGGCAGGCTGAGATGCTGGGTGGGGCTTTGCAACACCCAAAGCTCAGCACATATCGGCGCAATCTGGCCTACCAACGCCGCCCAGAGGGGCTGGCCCTGTAGGTCCAGGAGGGCTTTATCACAGCCCATCCGCTTCGATGCCCCGCCAGTCAGCAGGACAGCACAAAGCTCTGCTTTATTCGCCACACCCAAGCTTGCCAGCTTCAACGGCGCTAGGTGCTTGCACACGGCCTTCTAGACCTTGAGCAGCGCTGCCTCGGCGTAAAACCAAGTAGTTACCTTTGCCCATGTATTTCACTTGAACAAGGTGGTTGCTGCCTGCGAACTCGCAGCGGTAGGTGATGCTGCCATCGTTGTTGTGTCGTACTTCTTCAATCGCCATTGCAGAGAATGGGAGTACAAACAATAGAAAGGCAAAACTGATCCAGGATTTCATCAGGGGTATCTCCAAGGGTTATATCAGCAACTGAACGCAAAACTCTAACAACTGAGCTTCACGGTGGCAAGTGCAACCGATCATTTAGGGCGATTATCAGGCTGTATAGGTAAGTGTTTTGCAATTATCGGGCGAAATCGGCTTTTTGAGGGATTTTTTTTGCCTCAACAACCCAAATTTACCTGACGATTTACAAAATCCGCCCAGCCCCCTAGGCTAGAAAAAAACCAAGTTGATTCACTTTGACCCTATCAAAAGCAGGTTGTATGAGTTCAAACGGACACCCAGAATCAGCGGTCATCATCTGGCGCACTGAGGCAGGCAAGACACTTTGGCAGTTACGTGACGGCGGTGACGCAGGGTTTTATTCTGACCACTGGGGCCTGTTTGGCGGCGGCCTGCAAGCCCAAGAAAGCCCGACCCAAGCGGCGTTGCGGGAGCTGAAAGAAGAAACGGGGCTGGTGCCGGAAATGATCTGGGACTTAGGGGACTTTTCACACCCTCAGTTGCCGCTGATCCATGGTTTTTTGGTGGAAGCTGAATTGGATTTAGCGACCGTGGAACTCGGCGAAGGGGCCGATTTTGGGTTGTTTGATGATGACGAAGTGCTCTCCGGCTCCTTGATTTCCCCGAAAACCGGCAAACCTTTCCCGGTGGTCGGTTTGGTTTTGGACCTGTTCCGCCGTGTCAAAGACAACCAATTCCTCCGGTTCAAAGGCGAAACGATCCCTTTATCAGACAGCTAGACCCAAAGCTTTTCGAAGAGTTCCGCCGACTTTTTTCGGGCGTACAACCGGAAAAACCGTTCTTTGGCGGACAAGGACATCCCTGTCCTGGTTTGTTTGTCTGCCAACAACAACTCTACGGCTTGTTGGTACGCCGCCGGGTCGCTTGGGTCGATCTGTAGGCCGGTGACTTGATGGATGACCAACTCCCCCACTGCCCCTTGTTTCCCACTGATCATCGGCACCCCAAACAACAGCCCGTAGCAGGCGGTTATATCATAAAACGACGGTGCCTTCCCGGCAAAAACCAACAGCTGTGCACCTGAGATGATCTTCTCTTGTGGCTGCGACGTCCCGGCAAAGGGTTGCTCTAGCTCCAAGGCTGCGGTCTGTAAGGCCCGGTTGCACTGGGTTAATAATTCAGGCTCACCGATCAAATACAAACGCAATTTTTGCGGTGCTGTCTGTCCGCTCAAACGCTTCAAACCTTCAACCAGAGCCACAACGCCCTTTGGGTCTTGCAGCTTGACGGCGAGCAGGCTGGATTCTTTGGTGGCCTCGGTGTCTGTCTGCTCCAGTTCTGCGAGCAGCTTGTCTTCGCCGAGGTCCGGCGGGATCATCTGGACCTTCTCGGGGTCTAACCCCCGCAACTTGATCAACTGTTTCCTCATGTACTCCGAAGGCACCACCAGCGCCGTGAGCCACTTGGTCAGCGATTGATCCAGTTCAAAAGCCTTCTGGGCCTTCGGGCGGCCCTGCAGGTCCAACACCTCCAAAATTACTTTGGTGTGCCCGGTGAAGGAGGCGATTTCGATCACTTTCGAAACCGCAGCGTTCGGCGGGAAGTTTTGGGTCTGGATCACCAAACGCCGGGGGCGGTGTGTGGTGAAAAACTCGCTCAGCTTGTTTGTCTGGTCTGGGCTGAAGGGGGCAAACAGACGGCCCAACAGCGGCAGGGTGGATAAAAACCCACCGGAATCTTTGGCAGTCAGTTGGCGATAAGAAACCGGGAAAGGGGCTTGTGTTGTGTCGCTTGGCTGCTGCGGAGGTGCTCCCTCAGGGGTCAACCAAACCCACTCTTGCCCTTGTTCTGCTGTAGCTTGCAACGATGGGAACCTGGACGTCCCGCTGTTCACACAATCTAGAAAAAAATGCCCCATGTTCGTCTCTACCTTCGGTGGTTATCGGCAGGTTTTGGTCGCCTGTAAGGCCGCAAAACACTTGGGTAGAACAGAGCAAGTTTCGCACCTAAGGGGAGGCCGGTGTTTTGGGCAGCTCTTTTTTGGTGATGTCAAAGGCGATCATCGAGCGGTTGGGCAGGGCTGTTTTGATTTGTTTATACCCTAGTTCCCTGAGATCACTTATTAATATACCGGCAAAGTCCGGGTAGGCGGTCCAGTGGATCACCAAACCTTGAAAGCCCTGCCGTTGGAGCTGCTGGATCAATTCCGGTGCGCCCAGAGAGTCCGCCTGGAGCTTCCAACTTTCCCACCCTTGGCTGACGTTCGGGGGGAACGAAAACTTCAGGTCTTGGGTGAACAAATAAGGACGCAAGGGCTCAAACTGGCCCATACCCACAGGCACCCCGAGATAGGGGGCGGACTTGGGCGGGGCGGTTGCCGGGAGCTGAAACACAGAGCTACCTTTGGGTAACGCCTGTTCCAAGGCCCGGCCAAAGGCTTGGTCTTGCTGGACCAAAAGGGCGACATCCGGGCGGTGGTTGGCCACACAATAGACCTCCGCCCCAGCAACCAACAACAAAACCGCCGCAGCGGCCCAGCTTTTTTTGGCCTTGAAGAACCGGCTCAACCGGATAAAAAAATACAACAACCCAATCACCAAAATCAGGGCGCTGTAAGGGCCAGTGAAGCCCGCAAGCGGAAACCCAGCGGTGGCCAGCATTGCGCCCAACCCGCCAGTGGTCCCCACCAAAAAGACCCAACCGGCCATGGCGGCAAGAATGTTTAACTGGCCAGACTTTTTCTTCAACACCAAATAGATGGACTCAAAAACCAAGGCACACAACGCCAACACCCCGATCACCCCGAGGTACCCCGGTTGGCCGGGAATCACCAAATGGGACAGTTCCAAGCTGGTGTCGCTAGTGGGTGTGATTTTCGGGAGCCGGAAAGTCGAGCTGTTGAGCAGCCTGGAAACCAAAAACACCAGGAAGATCATCAACCCACAGAGCTGCGCTTTACGCTTGTAGCCAGTGAGCCCGTTGGCTATCAAGGTCAACAATAACAATTGGCAATAGATCAACCCAAAAACCGGCTGCCATGCGCCCACCACCAGGGCGAGGGCGACGAGGAAGATCAGCTGCCAGTTGTCGTCTAACAAAAAATGGTGGCTGTTGAGCCAGTGGATGCTGAGGACCATCAGCGGCAAAGGCCAGATCACCACCAGCGGCAAGGCCCCGGCGGAAAGCTGCTGCCCCACAAAAGGGCTGAACGCAAAGATCAATGCGCCGACCATCCCCAGGGCAGTCGCCACTTGGGTTTGCCGGGCGGCATAGAAAAAGGCCCCTGCGCTAAGCACCGTGGAGCCCAACAAAAATAAGTTCAACGCCTCAAACAGCCCCAAAACCTGAGCAGCGGCCCCCAACAGCCAGACCCCGAAGTCCTCAGACATCGGCCAGTATTCCCACTGCCCCGCAAAAGGGGCGTTCAGCCGGTCAACCGACAACAGCCCAGAGCCGAACGAATGCCCGTCCATCATCCCCCGAATCATCCCAAACCCCACCAAACTCTCCCCAGAATACACCACCGGCACCCCCCAAGAGGCAAGGCTAGCCTTCCCATAGAGCCCACACCAAATCAGCACACTGGCCAAGGAAAGCAGGATGTAGGGGGCGGTTTTTCGGGTCAGTTTTTTCATGTTTTTGGTCTGGTAAGCCGCAAGGCGTCTATAAATTGGTTCGTATCCCAATTTTTAGAACCTTGGAGCCTATAAGGCAACCGGTGATTTGTGGGGGCTTGGGAAAAAGAAGGGGGGGCACTTCCCCTTACCCCCTAGGACCGGATCAAACCCAAGGTGGCGGCGTATTGATAGCCCTGATTTCTGGGCAGAACCTCTATGCTGAAGATCAGCTCGTCTCGGTCCAACCCGGCTTGGCTCAGGCGGTTGGCCCATTGATTTTTCATCCTTTCAATGGAAAGTTCTGCCGAAGAAAAATAGGAGCCTTGAAGGTCCGTCTCTTTAAGTTCTAGCAACTGGATGTTGCAATTGACCCTGTTGGTGACACCACACCGCTCCCGTTGCCTCCAACCCTTCGAGTCCTCACGGGTGTCATACCAATACGCGACTTTCACATCCCGTTCTCGGAAGGGGTTTTTGAGGGCGTGGGTTTCGGTGTAATGGATTTGGGTGCTTTTTTCTTTCCTCATGCAGTCTAAAAAAGGCATCAATGAATGAATGTGCCCTTCTTTGAGTAGCAAAGCCGCCGTATAGTGCTCCAAGCTTCGGATGGTGGGGTGCCCTTTTGAGAGTCTAACCGGGGGGTCTACCGGGCTCAAAGTGGGGATCGGGGTGATTTTGTGGGGCTCATCACCCAGCTCAAATGCTTCTTTTACACCTCGGCAGTCAGGACAGAGCATAAGGCTGAAATCATTACCTTGTTCTTCTGGTCCAGGCCAATAATACCACGGCTTCTGGTCGTCTGGATTGTCCAACCTTCGGGTGGCGAAGGGCATCAGTGCAATATTTGGCACCTTAGCCACCAGATGGGGCCTGTGTCGCCACACCCGGCCCGCCATTTGGACCATAGAGCCCTGGGAGCAGGGCTCCAGTACCGCCCAGTCATAATCATGATCCCGGCCCACCTCGGAAATCGGGCTGGTGGACACCAAAACCATCAAGCTTTTTTTGTTCTTTTTGGCCGCCTGCTCAAACCCTTGTTGTAACCGCTCCGGTGCCCCGTTTAGGTCATCGAATTTATGTTTCAAGAGCTTCTCAAGCTCTGTTTCAATCTGATTGATGGTAATCGGGAAAAACTTTGCATGGTAGGTGAGCACTAAAATTTCGACCTCTGGGTCGGGGTCTGCCCCCATCAAGTGCATGGAAAAATCTTGGCACCAGTTCACCCGGTTCCACCTCACCGCCCCGATAGAAAAGGAAAGTTCGGTTCCCGCTAAGGTTCTTTTGTGGGCATGGTGCAACGCCAAGGCTTCCGCCGATACAGCTGCAAACAAACCTGATTTATTGGTGACCGACTCACCGGGGGTCAATCGCAACAACCTGCGAGGTTTTGCCTGTTCAAAGTGTTTGACCAGTTTGTCTGAAAACTTTCTTTGCTCTTTCCCAAACTCCTCAGGGCCGCTGATTTGTGGTAAGATCCGCTGCTGGCTGGCGACATGAGAAAACCACCCAACCGCTAAAGGGGGCTGCACCCCTGGGACTAAACTTTGGTGCAGCTTGTGGCCTTCCCAGTAGGCGGTGAACATCGCCTGACAGATGCCGGGGGACAAAGTCGCCGAGGAAAGCAACAGCTTGCGCCCAAACAGCCCTTGCAGGTAAGCTAGCTTCCCCAAAGCGACCAATGCTTTGTTATCATAAGAGTCGATTTCGTCCAGCACCAGATCAGCACTTAAAAAGCGGAGCAAAAACACCGCCGCCGAAGACCGGCCGGACTGCACCGCCCCAATCACTTGATCCACCGTGCTGATCAACACCGGGGTTTTTAACACCGCCGCCAACTTCTTTTTGTCTGGAAAGGCCCAGTCCATCGGCCAAGGGCTGTCTGGGTTGTAGTCTTCTTTGGAGAGTGAAGTGCTGAGCATGGCTTCGAGGTCTTGCAACTCGCTTTCGTTTTCCTGTCCGTCGCTGTTGTGGAAGTTTGCTTCCGCCTCTGGCTTCAACGAATCGCTGTCTCCTTCTCCCTCTTTTTGTTCGTGCAAAAAGAGAGCAAGCTGAGAGCCAATCATTACCTTAGCGTCTTTCCCACTTAAACCTACCTCCTTGAGCAGCTCGTCCCCGGTCTGCAAGGTCAAGGACCTCATCCCCAAGGCGATGGTCGCACGGATGTTTTGGTGGCCATTGGCGGCGCTCGCAATACGGAGGTTGGCTCTGGTTTTCCCAGAACCCGTCTCGGCCATCACCACCCCAAAAAAGGGTTGGCTGGCGATGCCCTTGTGTTTGGTGAATGCTTCATCCGCCTTTTCTTGCCAGGAAAAGGGGCTTTTGGAGTCCAGTGGTTGGGTCAGGCTAGCTGGGATTTCCTGCAAAAATTCCACCCGCTGGTCGAACATCACATCCCGGAACAACCGGACCATACGGCCCGCCTTCAGCGAAACCCGGAGCAAATGCTCCAACAGGCTTTGGGCCGGTTGGCCCTCAGCGTTGGTGTTGGCGATGGGGCCTTTGAATTTGTCTGGTAAGGTTTGGTTTTTTGCTTGGGCTGAGTATAACTGGTCTGCCAGCACCACAGCGGGGCGGGCGATGTATTGGGTGAAGCTGGAGAGGGATTTTTTTAAGAATTCCGGCTTGAGGCTATCCTCAGATTGGGCTTTTGTGATCTTGCCAATTTGTTGGACCACACGGCTTTGCCAGTCTTTTGATTCCCAAGGGGACTTCTTGTGCCACTGGAAAACCTTGTCAGCACCGGCGATTTTTTTCTTTGTTTGATCTCGAACAAACTTACTGTCCTCCATCTGGTACGAGCCGTCCGCCTCTTCCCCTTTTGCATTTTTGTGGTGGGCAACCACCAGCTGGCAGAGGGCGGAGGCGATCGGCGGCAGGTTGGCCAACGTCCTGATGTCCTTCAACCCAAAGCCTTTTTTTGTCAGTGTAGCCTCTTCGGTGATTCTTTCGGCTGCTTCTTTAAATTTGTCATGTAGCCATTTTTGGTCTGAAAATTCCTTCAGCCAAACCTTGTCCTCCAGTGGCTTACCCTCAGGTTTACAACTGTTTAAAACCCGCCAAAACAACTCCAAAGAAAGCCGCTCATGGCGCACCGGGTCAGCTATCGTCCCCTTTTTGGTGAGTTTGCCCTGGAAAAACAGGTTGGCCTTACCGAGATCGTGTAGCAACCCCGCCAAACAAGCCATGGACTCGATCAACACCCACATCGGCGGCACCGCTACCCCCGCCCAGAGGGTTTGTTTTTTTCGGGTGGAAAATGCATACAGGCCATCGTTGTTATAATGTTTACGGCTGCCCACGATCCACAGCAACTGCCGGAACCCGGACTTTTTGATCACATGGCAGGCCACCGAACTGTGGCGGCTGGCGATGCTGTTCAGCTTCGCCCGGACTTCTTCGGCCCCTTCCTGGCTCAAGTTCGCTTCCCAAATGTTTTTCCCCAGTTGCTCAGCGTATTGGCTCAACACCCGGCGGGAGCGGATCAATGCTTTGTGGCGGCAGTTATTGATAAAGATGAAATTCATTGGGCCACCTGCTTGAGGGCCTTGAAAAAGAGGTCTAAGGTCTTCGCTTGGTGTAACCTCTGCACACAGCCTTTGCGGAACTCGGACTCCTCCAAGCCTTCCGCCGCTGCCGTAAAGGCCCAAGGCAAGACGATAGCGTCTTTGACCAAATCCGCCACATCAAACACCAACGCCCCACGGCGGGTTTCGCCATGTAACACCGGCATGGAATGGGGAATCCCCAACACCCAAAGGGCCACCCCAGCGAGGCCGTAAGCGAGGTAGTTCCCTTGGTCCAAAAAGGAATTCACCTTGTCCTCAGGCTGCTTTTTGCCGGACTCCCGGCGGAACCCCTCTGTTTGGGTCGCCCTGGACCACAGGCCGTACAATTTCCGGGTGAAGTTGCCCTCTGCTCCGAGTAGGGCTTTTTTGTCCGTTGCGGACTGGGCTTGTTCGGTGTACTTTTCTAAACAGCCCAACAGCTCGGCTTCCGCTGGTTTGGGGGTCTGGGTTTTTTTCCATTGTTTGCCGATTTCTTGGGCACGGGCGGCCTGCCATTGTTTGGCGACCTGGAGGTGGTTTGGCTCATCCGCCCACATCCGCCACCAACCTTGGCACCACTGCGTGGGCCGGTATTCGTTTTGGGAGGCAAAAAACAACGGCGTGCCCCCGCCGCCGGTGAAGGCGACCAACACCCCGGCGTTGGCCAGCTTTTTGGCAGCCGCCTGGGTCAGGCTGGTGCCTGGGCCGAGTAACAAGGCGGAGGTGTTTTCGATGGGCAAGGAAAAATGCTGGCAGTGGTTCCCTTCTTCCTGCTCATACACCAGCCGGTCGTCGTGGCTGCGCACTTTGCAGTGCTCAAGGGTGTAGAGGCCCTGTTTGTGGCTAGGCAGCATTTTTTCCTTCGGTCGTGAGTTTATGGAGTAGAACTTATAAGCCGCCTGGGCGGCGGGGGATGATCAATATGAATGATAATCTATAATTCTAAGCTGCTTAGTCAGCAGGGGAGGTTTCACCGTACTGATTATTACTATCCTAATCAATAAATTCATTATTAAATTATGAATGATAATCTATAGGGTTGACAGTTAGGCGACTCTCGGTCATATTGGGCACAGATACCTGATTGGGAGGCTCGATAACTAGACTTTTTTAAGTTCTAATTTATTTTGAGTCAGCAGCTAAGTTTTGAATCATAAGTTTTGTTTAGATGTTTGCCTCTCAATCAGGCAGCTCAGTACTATAAATCTAATGAAGTGAGATACTAATGAACCTAGATACCTTGTTCAAAACCCACCGGCTCAAAGACCTGCCGGATTTCAAAAAAATCAAAACCCAACTGTTAACCCCGCTACGGCCTGCCCACTTTGTGGCGGACAGCCCCGAAGACTGGCGGCTGTTGCTCACCGCAGCGGTGCAGCTCAGTTGGGGCAGCCTTGAGGCGGAAGCGGACCTCAGCGATACCCTGTTGGCGAAACAAGTCTTTATGGACAAGGTTGTTTCACCGCCCAAAAAAGACCACAGCCCTTGGCTGGATTTCTTCCCCCAAATGGGGACCCACATCCCCAAAACCCATAACGACAAAGTCAGTTGGGCGGCGTTCCACGCACAAGAAACGGGGTTTGAACCGGTGTCCGGCGGCTTGACCGGGGTTGACTGCACCACCACGGTCCGGCGGAGCGGAGCGGGGAACGGCTCCAATGTCGCTCATTATACACTGCTCAGCCTGCTGGTTTCCCACAAAGACCAGCCCGGCACCTTGGTGGAATGGATCGCCAAAGGGAACAAACCCTTGAAAGAGGCCTTTGCTTCGTTGGGCGTTGAAACCGGTTTATGGGAACAATGGGTTCAAGCTGCGGCCGACGGGCTGAGCCAGAACTCCAACCAACCGATTGACCGGTACATGAAACAAATTTACCTGCCTTCCCCGGATGGTTCTGGCGAGGATGTACTGATCACCCCCCTGCCCTCAACAGCCCTGTTGACCGCCTTTGAGGTTCGCCGCCGGGCTGATCAAGACGGTGGCTATCCTTTTTTGCCAAAGGATACCACTCTAACCACCCAGGTGGGCGGAACCAAACCGCAAAATGCAGGTTCCCTGGTCAGTTACATGGCCGGGTACCTGCGGCACCTCCAGTTGAAGATGCCGACCATGAGCACAACCCCGATATCCCAGCGGCTCATCGGGCTGAAGAACAACGGCCCCTTTTGGTTGCCTCCTGCGGGTATGAAGGCTTTGAAGGGAATATTTGAACAAGGCCCAGGGAAGGACCGACAGGTTTGGCTCAGGCGATTGGACCGGCAAATCAAAAAGCTGTTGCAACCAGGGCTGTTTCGGCTCAATGAGCTAGAGGTGGACCTCGCCCGTATGGGCAATGATTCGTTGCCCGGTTTGGCTGCCTTGGATATCCACCTGCAATTCCTGCTGAGCCCTGGCGAGACCCCCCATGTCAACCTGCCGGATTCTCGGGACTACTTGCGAGGCGAGGCTGTGAAGGCGTTGAAAAATGCTTTCACAGAAACTTGGAACGACAACATCAATCTGTTGGTGAATAAAGCTGTGGAACAATTATTTTTAAAGGAGCTGTAATGGCCATCTACTCATTTATAATCCCCGAAATCGAGGTTTCTGGGGTGAACCTGGAAACCAGCTATTGGACCGTGTCTTTCCCGATGACCGCCTTGGCGGGGTTCATCACCAGCTTTTCCAAAGGGTCAGACCCCTTGCCTATTGATAGTTGGAAAGCGGCGGTCTTGCTGCATGATTACGAAACCTACCCAGGGCAAAGCAAAAACCCAAACGCCATGTGTGTTGGGAATGGTTCGGCACCAGCGGTGGAAAAAATCCTCAACACGCCGATTGTCCAAGAAGTTAAAGGGCAGGTGCGGTTTAGCCTGTACCTGCAATTGGAGCTGGACGAATATACGGCCTTGGACCGAAACAAGCTAAAGTCTGGTTTTTTGTATAAACACTTTGCTGGTGGCAACATCACCAGCTTTGGGAACAAGGATAAAACCTTTGAGTCGATAGATGAAGGTGACTTGATCGACCGGTTGAAGCTGTTGGCACCAGGGTGGTGGATCAAGGACCGGTCCGACTTGCTCGAAGGCAAACAGGGGCCGGAAAAAATGGACGCCTTTTTTGATGCCCTGGGCCTGACCAAAACCCTGGAGACGGTGATGGTAAAGGGCAAAGAAACCGAAAAAACCAAGATCACCAAAGAAGCCCACGGCTGGCTGTTCGGCACCTGCACCGGGTATCAACTGTTAGAACCCCCTTGCAAACGGGAGGGGAGGCGCACCAAGCCCGAAGAAGACACACCCCATAGCTTTGCCGAGCCGGTCCATGGGCTGGCGGAGTTGGTTTTTTCCCGTTCGTTACTGCGGTCTGTGGGGGCCGATGTTTCCGCGTTCCGAAATTCCCGCTGCCTGTGGCACTGGAAGACAATCTCTGAGAGCCGGGCAACTGTATTGTCCGCTTTTTCTTAAATCAATCAAATCGAGAGTAAAAAAATGGCTAAGATCCCAAGCATGTTAAACTACACCCGCAGCATCATCCCTTCTGAAGGCATTTTTTGGGCCTTGGATGGAGACATTAAACGACCGGTTCCTGTAGCACCAAAAACTGTCCTCGGCACCATCAGCAACTACGCTGATGTTGACCGCTCTGGGAAGGCAGACGCAACCAAAGACAGCGAGAAAATCGCTACCCCTGGGGCGAACAATATCCAGAAAATCCAGGCTTGCTCCTTGCCTCATGACTGCGAACGGTTCGCTCTGGAATTCAGCCTGAAATTCATGCCCAACTCCAGCGAGCCAGGTATGTGCAACGAGGTGGCCTTCGTCGATGGTTTAGAAGCCATTGCCGCAGCCTACCAAGCCAAAGGCGGGTATCAAGTCTTGGCAGAACGATACATCGCCAACCTGCTCAATGGACGATTTTTGTGGCGCAACCGCTACGGGACGGACCGAAAGTTGACGTTAACCGCACCGAATGTAGCGTCCCTCGGTTCGGCTACCTTCGAAATCAACGACTCCACCACCGCAACCTTGACCGAGGATCAAAAGGCCCAGGCAAAGCCTTGGGTTCAGGCGGTCGCCGATGCGCTGGCCGGGCAGACTGACCCTCTTTTGTTGATGGTCTCCGCCGAAGTCACCGTGGGCATGGGCCAAGAGCTGTACCCTAGCCAAGAGTTTGTGGAAGCCGAAAAATCTGGCCCAGGGAAGACCTTGTTTGACCTGCCTTGTGGCGAAGGCCGAACCGCAGCGATGCACAGCCAAAAAATCGGCAACGCCATCCGCACCATTGACTCATGGTACCCAGAGGCGACCGAAGACCGCCCGCTTGCTGTCGAGCCTTACACCGTTGATAAACGACGAGGCCAAACTTTGAGGCTGCCTAGCATAAAGAAGTCTGACTTTTATAGTTACTTAGAAAAACATGACACTTTACTTGAGCAGATCAAAACGGCCAAAAGCTCCCCAGAGATCAGCGGAGATGTCCACTATTTCATGGCCGTGTTGATCCGAGGCGGGGTCTTCAGCGGTGACAAGAAGTCTAAATAGGGGGCAATCAAATGGAACATTACATCAAATTCACCGCTATCCCTTATGACGAGGATGGCAGTTTTTTAGTCAATAAACTGTTCAACCGGCTCCACGGCGTTTTTGTCGCCGAGGGGTTTTGCCTCGGTTTGGGTTTCCCCCTGTGGAGCGCTGAAAACCCCGGCCTGGAGATCACCGTTTTTGGCTCCAAAGCGCAACTAGAGACGGTGTTATCCAACTCTGGGATCGCCGACTTGGTGCTCAAAAAAATGATCCAGTCCGGCGACATCGCCCCGGTGCCCGAAGGTTCACAGAAAGTTGTGTTCACCCGTGACCGCAAAAAAGAACCAGTCAGCCCGTCGGCACTGCGTCGCAAGATGAAGCGACTAGAAAAACACCACAAGGCAAAGGGCCTACCTTGGAGCGAAGCTGCATTTTTAGCCGAGAACCCAATCGCCCCGAACAAAGTTAGGAAGAAACTCCCCTTTGTGGTGGTCGAGCGTAGCAGCGGCAACTTCCGCCTGTACATAGACAAAGCCGAGCCGAAGTCGGCGGAACCGAACAAACCGGACGGTTTCAGCCAATACGGCCTGTGTGGCGGCGAGTCCACCTTGGGTGCATGGGTATACAACCTCTGACCCTTCCCAAAAACCTTCCTTTTGAGCTAGGATAATTTAACCTAAAGATATGAACAGGTTAGATGACCGCCCTCAAAAGGAAGGTTCCCCCCTGTCAATCCGGTTACCTCACTGAAAATAAAAGCTTTTCAGGAAATCCCCCGGAGTACCCCGCCGCCCAGGCGGCTTAGAAGGTTCAGGATCACCGTCCCGCCGCCCGAAAACGGTACCCCGCCGCCCAGGCGGCTTAGAAGTGCTTTTTCGTCTGAAAATGCGGTTGTTCAAAGTACCCCGCCGCCCAGGCGGCTTAGAAGCTGGGCAGCTTGGCCAGTCTAGGCGTATCCAAGTACCCCGCCGCCCAGGCGGCTTAGAAGGCTGACCTGTGCAATCGAACCAACTTTGACACGTACCCCGCCGCCCAGGCGGCTTAGAAGAATTATTTGGCGTAATAAAAGCATCCGACGTGGTACCCCGCCGCCCAGGCGGCTTAGAAGCGATGCTGGTTATCCTGCCAAATGACACTCTAGTACCCCGCCGCCCAGGCGGCTTAGAAGAAGGTCGGTTTGGGTCGGTATTGTTGGGTGTTGTACCCCGCCGCCCAGGCGGCTTAGAAGCATTCATGTCATTTGATCCGATGACAAGAATCGTACCCCGCCGCCCAGGCGGCTTAGAAGCTGTACCCCGGTAGACAAAGCAACTAGCAAAGTGTACCCCGCCGCCCAGGCGGCTTAGAAGTTGCCCGTATTGTGGCGAATTTCAGACAATTGGTACCCCGCCGCCCAGGCGGCTTAGAAGGGTGGGCGGGATCATCGTTGCTGGCAGTGACAGTACCCCGCCGCCCAGGCGGCTTAGAAGACATCTTAGGTAACGACACACAAGTTACCAACGTACCCCGCCGCCCAGGCGGCTTAGAAGTATCGACTCCCGGCGAACTGGTGAGTTCGACGGTACCCCGCCGCCCAGGCGGCTTAGAAGTCTAAGTGAGATTGAACCGCCGGGAAATTCCTGTACCCCGCCGCCCAGGCGGCTTAGAAGGCTACCCGTTGAGCGCAGGCGGTGAGGGTGACGTACCCCGCCGCCCAGGCGGCTTAGAAGAGAGTATAAACTGGTTGGTGATGCTACGCTAAGTACCCCGCCGCCCAGGCGGCTTAGAAGTGTATGGGCTGGAAGGGCTTAGGCAATCCATGGTACCCCGCCGCCCAGGCGGCTTAGAAGGCTATAAAATACGATGCCCCGAAGCCAGAGTAGTACCCCGCCGCCCAGGCGGCTTAGAAGAAGGAGAGCGGCTGTTCCTCCACGGTCCCGGCGTACCCCGCCGCCCAGGCGGCTTAGAAGATGACCTTTAGAGATGCCAAGCTATATATGCCGTACCCCGCCGCCCAGGCGGCTTAGAAGTCGAAGTCGAAGTAATTAAGGGAAGTTTAGTCGTACCCCGCCGCCCAGGCGGCTTAGAAGTTCTGACCCGGCAATCTGGGCTCCCTTCTTAAGTACCCCGCCGCCCAGGCAGCTTAGAAGCTACTAGATAAAGAATTTCCCGGCGGTTCAATGTACCCCGCCGCCCAGGCGGCTTAGAAGCCCAGTAAAAGAACTCCAAAACCCAATAGGGGGTACCCCGCCGCCCAGGCGGCTTAGAAGGTAAGTTTAAAGGCTTAACCCAATACAAATTCGTACCCCGCCGCCCAGGCGGCTTAGAAGTCTTGTTGTTTTTCAATAGTTTTAACTAGGTTGTACCCCGCCGCCCAGGCGGCTTAGAAGTTATTAATTTCATCGATGAAAGTTGCTGAAGGGTACCCCGCCGCCCAGGCGGCTTAGAAGCTTTCAACAAAATCAGATTCGTCTATTATAGAGTACCCCGCCGCCCAGGCGGCTTAGAAGTTGCTTCTTCGAGGTCTAGAATCTCTTGAATTGTACCCCGCCGCCCAGGCGGCTTAGAAGAATTGCCGGGCGGACGGACAAGGAGCAGATTATGTACCCCGCCGCCCAGGCGGCTTAGAAGCACCTTTGATCTCAGTAGCCCGCCGATATAAAGTACCCCGCCGCCCAGGCGGCTTAGAAGCACTTCGACCTGATCGACCGGGCGGAGAAACTGTACCCCGCCGCCCAGGCGGCTTAGAAGTGTGCTGAGGGCGACGTCGACCAAACGTCTGGGTACCCCGCCGCCCAGGCGGCTTAGAAGAGCCTGCGCCTGGTTAAAATCTCGCTTGTTCTGTACCCCGCCGCCCAGGCGGCTTAGAAGCGGCACCATCGATGTCATCGAAGGTCCAAATTGTACCCCGCCGCCCAGGCGGCTTAGAAGATATCTTGCCAGTGACCGGCGGCTTTTTTGACGTACCCCGCCGCCCAGGCGGCTTAGAAGTGCCCGCCGTCGCCAAGGATGTGGTCGTAAGGGTACCCCGCCGCCCAGGCGGCTTAGAAGCGACAACACAACGTTAACCCACCCCTACATAGTGTACCCCGCCGCCCAGGCGGCTTAGAAGTAAATCTTTTCGGCTCCGGGGCACTCGTGCTCGTACCCCGCCGCCCAGGCGGCTTAGAAGTTTAAAAAGCTGTGCGCCTTATTAATTTCATCGTTCCCCGCCGCCCAGGCGGCTTAGAAGGAACAATGACAGCTCCTTTTCTAGACTCTTTGGTACCCCGCCGCCCAGGCGGCTTAGAAGTGCTGTGGTTCTTCTCTTGACCTACCTACTCCGTACCCCGCCGCCCAGGCGGCTTAGAAGAGCAACGACACGGCTGGCTGAGTTCTGGGCCGGTACCCCGCCGCCCAGGCGGCTTAGAAGGACACATGGGTGGTAACGGTTTTCAAACAGCAGTACCCCGCCGCCCAGGCGGCTTAGAAGTGTTGAGCTCACCAGTTTGCCAGGAGTCGACAGTACCCCGCCGCCCAGGCGGCTTAGAAGTTGAGAAAAAAGACCAGCAGGATTACAGCATTTGTACCCCGCCGCCCAGGCGGCTTAGAAGCATATCACTTCGCAAAGTGTCACCGACGATAAGTACCCCGCCGCCCAGGCGGCTTAGAAGGCAGACAAGGTAGCAAAATCTTTTCCGACATTGTACCCCGCCGCCCAGGCGGCTTAGAAGATGAAAAGGAACGCCTTGGTTTTATAGTTCTTGTACCCCGCCGCCCAGGCGGCTTAGAAGCAATCAGTATAGGGTTTAGAAGCCCTTTTAGAGTACCCCGCCGCCCAGGCGGCTTAGAAGGATGCGGTAGCGGAGTGGACAACTGAAGAGGGGTACCCCGCCGCCCAGGCGGCTTAGAAGAACGGGAGGTTCCGCAACTTTGGGGCAAATCAGTACCCCGCCGCCCAGGCGGCTTAGAAGTGTGAACGTAACACCCCCCGATAAACTATCAAGTACCCCGCCGCCCAGGCGGCTTAGAAGTCAGCCTCGAACCCAAATTGTTTACCGATTGCGTACCCCGCCGCCCAGGCGGCTTAGAAGTTGAGAAAAAAGACCAGCAGGATTACAGCATTGTACCCCGCCGCCCAGGCGGCTTAGAAGTATCGTTAAGTATGATTCCTTCAACCTCAAGTGTACCCCGCCGCCCAGGCGGCTTAGAAGTGCAACGATTATCCCGCCGACTGGCACGTTGGGTACCCCGCCGCCCAGGCGGCTTAGAAGGACCCAGCGGATCACAAATTTGGGGGCTAGAAGTACCCCGCCGCCCAGGCGGCTTAGAAGGCCGACCCGAAGTTTCGGCACGTAGAAAACACGTACCCCGCCGCCCAGGCGGCTTAGAAGTGGACAATGGTTTTGGAGGAAAATCAAAAACAGTACCCCGCCGCCCAGGCGGCTTAGAAGACCTGTGCCGACGGTTCCGCTAATGCTTGCATGTACCCCGCCGCCCAGGCGGCTTAGAAGCGTGTCACAATGGGGAACCTCAACGTGGGAGGGTACCCCGCCGCCCAGGCGGCTTAGAAGTTATGTTAAAAGATGTTGTTGACTTGTTAACGGTACCCCGCCGCCCAGGCGGCTTAGAAGAAAAGAAGTTGAGGTTTACCCTGGCGATGCGAGTACCCCGCCGCCCAGGCGGCTTAGAAGTGCTGAATCTTTGCGGCAGCTTTGCGTTCCGCGTACCCCGCCGCCCAGGCGGCTTAGAAGTCGTGGTCGATTAATTTTCCATGCATCACAAGGTACCCCGCCGCCCAGGCGGCTTAGAAGACCTAACAACGTCCAATGGATTGCTGGTGAATGTACCCCGCCGCCCAGGCGGCTTAGAAGGAGCGAATGATGCTAATGAGGGCACGAACCTTGTACCCCGCCGCCCAGGCGGCTTAGAAGAGAATCCGGTCGCCGGCGACGATTGGAACGCTGTACCCCGCCGCCCAGGCGGCTTAGAAGTCCCTAACGGCGGCGTTAAATAGATTTTCTAAGTACCCCGCCGCCCAGGCGGCTTAGAAGGCTGTGCGGATCACCACCCCCGGCACCATCACGTACCCCGCCGCCCAGGCGGCTTAGAAGTTTTGTGCGCAATCCCGAACGGGGGAAAACGAGTACCCCGCCGCCCAGGCGGCTTAGAAGCAATATGTAGGGGTGGGTTAACGTTGTGTTGTGTACCCCGCCGCCCAGGCGGCTTAGAAGACGGTTCCCTGGAAAACATTGTTTGAACTTAAGTACCCCGCCGCCCAGGCGGCTTAGAAGCACTTGCTGCGAAGGGCTTAATTGACGCTCTGGTACCCCGCCGCCCAGGCGGCTTAGAAGGAAGAAAAAGAGGTAACTTTCTTTGACCCAGTGTACCCCGCCGCCCAGGCGGCTTAGAAGGAGTGGGGAAACATCCTTGAGCCGGTCATTGCGTACCCCGCCGCCCAGGCGGCTTAGAAGGCAATAGGGACAAACTGGCTCGCCGCACGTTCGTACCCCGCCGCCCAGGCGGCTTAGAAGGTCTCTAGCTGATTGCATCAATGCACCAAGCAGTACCCCGCCGCCCAGGCGGCTTAGAAGAGGGGCTGATCGAACTGGCTAGGCGTTCAGGTGTACCCCGCCGCCCAGGCGGCTTAGAAGTAAGAAAATCAATTGCATTGTCGTGATGTCCAGTACCCCGCCGCCCAGGCGGCTTAGAAGGTCTATGACAGTTCCCATTCTAGCGATGTGATGTACCCCGCCGCCCAGGCGGCTTAGAAGGGCTTAGCGATTACTGCGGGAACGCTGGACTAGTACCCCGCCGCCCAGGCGGCTTAGAAGGTAAATACGGCGGGGGATCTGTTAGATTTATTGTACCCCGCCGCCCAGGCGGCTTAGAAGGTGGAACCCCAGCCTCGCAACGGGTAGAATCAGTACCCCGCCGCCCAGGCGGCTTAGAAGTTTAAGCTGAACCTTAACACGCTTTATCACCTGTACCCCGCCGCCCAGGCGGCTTAGAAGGATAAAGGATGACAGCTTTGTGATCGATGCGCGTACCCCGCCGCCCAGGCGGCTTAGAAGGCTGAGTTTGGCTACTTGGTCCACGTCGGAGCGTACCCCGCCGCCCAGGCGGCTTAGAAGTGAGATGCGGGGAGGTAGCCAAATCACATCAAGTACCCCGCCGCCCAGGCGGCTTAGAAGAATGATTTCCGGTGGTGAACAATCGCAGGTGAGTACCCCGCCGCCCAGGCGGCTTAGAAGCAGTGTCCAGAGAAGCAAAGACCTCATACCGAGTACCCCGCCGCCCAGGCGGCTTAGAAGAGTCTGCGCCTGTTTAAAATCTCGCTTGTTCTGTACCCCGCCGCCCAGGCGGCTTAGAAGGAAGCTTAAAGAGCCCTGAAAAATTTGATAGAGTACCCCGCCGCCCAGGCGGCTTAGAAGCCAACTGCAACTCCACTCTTTCAACGGATGAAGTACCCCGCCGCCCAGGCGGCTTAGAAGACATCATTTGCAACGTCACCTCTAACGACGCTGTACCCCGCCGCCCAGGCGGCTTAGAAGTTAAGAGGCACCTGCTTAGAAGTGTTTTTCCCGTACCCCGCCGCCCAGGCGGCTTAGAAGACCTCCACGACAGCGGAATATTTAGCCCACTTGTACCCCGCCGCCCAGGCGGCTTAGAAGAAAGTGTAATTGATCTAAGGAGTGTAGTTGGTGTACCCCGCCGCCCAGGCGGCTTAGAAGGACACAATTCAAGATAGGATCGATGGTAAAAAGTACCCCGCCGCCCAGGCGGCTTAGAAGCAAGCTTCTGCAACGATCTCAAGGCGGTCATCGTACCCCGCCGCCCAGGCGGCTTAGAAGAACAATTGATCCATTTGTTCCTTAGTCACACCGTACCCCGCCGCCCAGGCGGCTTAGAAGTTCATGATTATCCTTTGGTTTCTGGTGGTTTTGTACCCCGCCGCCCAGGCGGCTTAGAAGTTAAGTTTGGTTATATCACGGGTTCGTAGGTAGTACCCCGCCGCCCAGGCGGCTTAGAAGAATAAACTAAGGCCTAAAGATGGATACTACAGGTACCCCGCCGCCCAGGCGGCTTAGAAGTCTTGCGGCACTTGTGTTCATAAGGATACGTCGTACCCCGCCGCCCAGGCGGCTTAGAAGAGCATCGGGGCCGGTGCTTGATCGATCACGTAGTACCCCGCCGCCCAGGCGGCTTAGAAGCTAACTTTGGCTTGCTACGCAGCCTATAAGGGGTACCCCGCCGCCCAGGCGGCTTAGAGGGGATTCAATAACGTTGTAACCTTGCTGGACAAGTACCCCGCCGCCCAGGCGGCTTAGAAGAGTGCCACAATGGGGAACCTCAACGTGGGAGGGTACCCCGCCGCCCAGGCGGCTTAGAAGCTCGCCGCTATTTTATGCTTTGCCCCGGTGCAGTACCCCGCCGCCCAGGCGGCTTAGAAGGTAGAGTGAGCTACACAACTTCATTTAGGTCAGTACCCCGCCGCCCAGGCGGCTTAGAAGAGACTCAAATGGGTATGCGACAAATCAACAAAGTACCCCGCCGCCCAAGAAATCAGCTGACAGTATCCTTATTTTTGAGACAGGCAAACCTATCCTTATTATATCTGATGACCCAGTTCGTTCTTGCCTGAATATTTCAAGTGTCTGCCATCGATAAAAAATAGGGTTATTGTAACCTGATTTCTGTCATTAGTTTTAATTGATTTTCAGGCTTTTAATTACCTGATTAATATGAGAATATAGGAGCCAATCGGAGGGTTAGTCTCAAAATATAAAACCAGGGGATAGGTGAAGAATCAGAGCAACGCAACTTTAACTGAAGAGCAAGAGGAGGCCGTTAACGAATTGGGCTCGGCTTTAGTGGTTTGTAAAACTCGCAAGGATTTTGACCGAATCATCGACCGGCTCCACGGATTGATCAGTTTTCGTTTTTGGGTCTTACTCATTGTTCGGCTCAATGAGGATGGTTCGATGAGCGAAGACCATCATTTTGTCCTCAACTACCCCGACGAGTTTACATTGGGCTATGGGGCCTGCCGTTTTGAGCTGATTGATTTTGTGATGCTCACCAACTTTGCACCCGATTCATTTGGCGCCTTCCAACATTGGGCCCAAACCTACCGGGAGGTAGAAGAACGAAAAGAGCAAATAGACCCCACACTCTATTCGATGCACCACAAGTTTTTAAAGTATGTTGCCCAGTGGGGGATATTGAAAGATGGCTACTCCGTAGGCGCAAGCGGCAAGTTTGGCGAAGAGACCTGGGGGAGTATTTTTAGCCTCGCAGACGATCTGAGCGGCAGACCAGAAGCGGAAGCGATCTTGACTCGATTAAAACCCTACTTCATTGTGGCGGCGCTAAAACTCTTCTTAAAATAGTGGCAGGCCTCAGAACCTTTAATATGGTATCTCCTGAGATCAGCCTGCCGGAAAAAGTCAGGTCTTTAGCGAGAAAACAGGTCACAGCATACCTTTTTTGAATACCGTTACCGGGTTCCCTACAGGCCAGCTTTTCTTTGCTGGTTACCAAGCTTGTACGTTTGAAACCAACCCCTCTGAGCTTCAACCAGAGTGTCTTCAATGAGTTGTTTGTAAGTCATTAACCAAACGCACCCCTGCCGAGCCGCCTTGAAGCTCCCCCTAGACAAACGCCCACCCCACGCCATACTCTAACTGAAGCTAGCCCGGCCCAGTGTTTTGGTGGTTGGCGGTGGACGAGAAAACTTAAGGGACAGGCAGATGGCAGAATATTTCAAAATCAAGGCGACGCCAGTCGATGGGGATGGGGCGTTTTTGGTCAACAAGTTGTTTAACCGGCTCCATGGGATCTTCGCTAAGGAAGGGCTTTGTTTGGGGCTGGGGTTTCCGCAGTGGGACGAGTACACCATCGGCATGATCATCACGGTGTTTGGTACCAAAGCCGAGCTGGAGCGGGTCAGCGCAAACGATGGGTTGTCTGAGTTGGTGGAGAAAAAGTTGATCCAGGTGGACCGGGTCAAGGACGTGCCACAAGACGCAAACAAGGTGGTGTTTGTTCGGGATACCGCCTGCGAGTGGGTGAACCCGGCGGTGTTGCGGCGGCAGATGCGGCAGCTCAAGGCGGAGTGTGCCAAGGAGAACCGGCCTTGGGATGAAGAAGCCTATTTGGCGAGCCACGGCAAAGAGTCTAGGAAAGACCGGGCCAAGCTGCCTTTTGTGACGGTGGAGCGCAGCAAGGCGAGTTTCCGTTTTTATATCAACAGGTTGGAATATACCGGCGAGGCGCAAGCGACAAACGGCAGCTTCAGCCAATACGGCTTAAGCCAAGAACAGCCCAGTCCAACCGCTTGGGTCTACGAGGTCTGACCAGTGGTCCTGCGCCAGATGGTTGGGTGAATTAAGCCGTTGCTTCGGTGTTGGTCGCCGAAAAATTGTGGGGTAGACCAGTGAAAAAACTGGAAAACCGTTGCCAGAACCAGGGAACATGGTTAAATTTTAAGAAACCCCACAACCTAGCCCCATGATCCACGAAAGCCAAATCACCGCAGGCCCCTATTCGGTCCGAAAAATCACCGAAACCCTGGAATATGGGCAGTTTGACACCTATTTTGAAAAGGTGCGCCACCGAGGGGTGATCTTAGAATCCGCCGAAATCGCCCAGATTTATGGCCGGATGAGCTTGATTTTGGTGGACCCTCCGTTGAGTATGCATGGCAAAGACGAGGCCTTTTGGATCACTGCACTCAACAAGCGTGGGGAAAAGCTGCTGGCGTTGTTGGACGACTCGCTCTTTGAATTCGCCCAAAACCTACAACGCACTTCAACCAAACTGACCGGCGAAGTCCCCCGTGAAAACCGGTTGCTCGACGAGAGTAAGCGGCACAAACAGCCTAATATCTCTTTTGTGATCAAGGCGGTCTTGAGCCGGTTTGTCGGCAAAGACCCGAACTACGGGCTGTACGGCGCTTTTGCTTACGATTTCATCCGGCTGTTTGAAGACATCCCTTACCAAAAAGAACCGGTCTCCACGCCGGACTTCACCTTGTTTTTCCCAGATCAGTTGATCATTGCGGAGCACTTCAAGGAAAAGCTGCAACGCCATGTGTTTGAGCTGTTCGACAAGGAAACCCCAGGGGTTGACTTGCTGGTCCAGCGGGACAAAGAGGCGGCAGACTTGACCCCCATACCCCCGTCTTTCGAGCGGATCGACCGGGTGAATGAGGTGTCGAAAGTGGACTTTGAACAGCAAGTCGAAGATGCCAAGGCGTTGATCAAACAAGGGGAGATCTTCGAAGTGGTGTTGTCTCGGTCCCAGTACTACGACTGCCCCAAACACCCCTTGGAGGTGTACCGCCGGTTCCGCAAGGTGAACCCTTCGCCCTACCAGTTTTATGTGAACTTTGGGCAAGAATCCTTGGTCGGGGCGAGCCCTGAAATGTTCCTGCGCATCGAAGAGGGCCACGTCACCACCAGACCGATTTCTGGCACCGTGCTGCGAGGGGAAGACACCTTTGAAGACTACGAAAACATGATGACCTTGCTCAACTCGGTGAAGGAAAAAAGCGAGCTGGATATGCTGATTGACTTGGCCCGCAACGACCTCAGCCGGGTTTGCAAGCCTGGGGTGAAGGTCACCGACTACCGGTTTGTGGAAAAATACTCTAAAGTGATGCACACCGTCGCCAATGTGGAAGGGGAGCTGGACACCGAGCGGTTTGAGCCCTTTGATGCCTTGGTCGCCAGCTTAAACGCCGGGACGTTGACCGGTGCGCCGAAGATCGCCGCCATGAGGTACATCGAACAATTCGAGAAAAACCCAAGGGGCTACTACGGCGGCAACGTCGGGTACTTGACCTTCTCGGGGAACCTGGATTTTGGCATCATCATCCGCACCGCCCACATCAAGGCGGGCACCGCCGAAGTACGGGTCGGGGCGACCTTGCTCTACGACTCAGACCCCACCTCTGAATACCAAGAAACGGACAACAAAGGCCGGGCCTTTTTCCAGATCCTGGAGGAAAAATGACGGCAGCTAAAGTGTTTGTGTTAGATAATTATGACAGTTTTACTTTCAACTTGGTAGAATACTTCAAGCTTCTAGGGGCCGAGGTGGTGGTGTATCGCAACGATGTTCCCTTGGAGCGAGTGGCACAGGAAAACCCTGACCTAGTGGTCATCAGCCCAGGGCCTTCGGTGCCTAGCAAGGCGGGGAACTTGATTGAGTTGATCAAAACCTACGGCGGCAAGATCCCTATCTTTGGGGTGTGCTTGGGCCACCAAGGGATCATCGAGGCCTACGGCGGCGAATTGGGGTTTTTAGACTACCCGATCCACGGCAAATCCAGCTTGATCACCCACGCACAAACCGGCTTGTTTGACCGGCTACCCAGCCCGGTCGCAGTGGGGCGGTATCACAGCATCATTGGGGTGAAAATCCCGGACTGCCTGGAGGTGACTGCACAAACCGACGATGGCATGGTGATGGCGGTGCGCCACAAAACCCAACAGGTGTTGGGGGTCCAGTTTCACCCAGAGTCGATTTTGACCGCCAAGGGGGACCACGGGTTGATCTTGATCGCCAACTTGCTCAAATGGGCGGTGCCTGAGTTTGAACCCATCGTTCAAACCCCTTAAACCGACCATGAACCGAAACAACAACCTGCTTTCCCCAAGTCGCTGGAGCCTACGTTGAAGCTGTTTACCTTTAAAAAAGGCATCCACCCAAAGGACCAAAAAAAACAAACTTCAGGCAAGGCGATTGAGGTCGCCCCGTTGCCCAAGGAAGTGTTTATCCCGCTGAACCAGCACATCGGTAAACCGGCGATACCTGTGGTCAAAAAGAAGGATGTGGTCAAAACCGGGCAGTTGATCGCCAAGGCGGACGGGAGGTTCTCGGCGAATATCCACGCCAGCTTGAGCGGCACGGTGAAAAACGTGGGGTTGTTCATGCACCCCATGGGCTCTCGGGTGCCGATGGTGCATATCGTGGCCGGGGAGTTCGAAGAAGAATGGCAGCTGTTGCCTCACCCCGAAGACTGGAAAACCGCCAGCCCCGAAGAACTGCTGGAGGTGGTGTTTCAGGCGGGGATTGTGGGCCTCGGCGGTGCCAGCTTCCCCACCCACATCAAGCTCGCCCCTCCGGCGGACAAACCGCTGGATGTCTTTTTGCTCAACGGCTGTGAGTGCGAGCCCTACCTGACCTGTGACCACCGGATGATGCTCGACCGAGCGGACGAAGTCTTAGACGGGATGTTGATCTTGATGAAGATTCTGGGCCTGAAACGGGGGATCATTGGGGTGGAGAACAACAAGCTCGACGCCGTTTTGCTCTTGAGAGAACGGATCAAGCAGCGAGGCGAAACCCTTGAAGTGGTGAAATTAAAAACCAAGTACCCCCAAGGGGCGGAAAAAATGTTGATTTCCGCCGTGTTGGGCCGCCATGTCCCTGAAGGGGGGTATCCCTTAGACGTGGGCTGTGTGGTGAACAATGTGGGCACTGCCCTGGCGATAGCCGAGGCGGTCACCCAGGGCAAACCCTTGGTGGAGCGGGTGGTGACCGTCGCCGGTTCTGGCATAGAGGACCCCAAAAACCTGCTGATTCGGGTGGGGGAAACCTTTGGTAATGCGATCTTGGCCTCTGGCGGTTTGACCCCAGACGCTTTGCAGGTATACATGGGCGGCCCGATGATGGGCATGGCCCAGTTTGATTTACAGGTTCCCTTGGTCAAAGGCACCAGCGGGGTGGTTGCGGTCAACCATGTAGCGGAACAGCACAACAAAATTTACCCCTGCATCCGGTGCAACGCTTGCGTGTCTGCCTGCCCTGTTCACCTGCTGCCCAACCGTTTGTTCCGGTTCACCGAAAAAGGAATGCCCCAAGAGGCCCATTCCAGAGGCTTGATGAGCTGTGTGGAATGTGGTGCCTGTGTGTTTGTGTGCCCTAGTTCTATCCCCATTTTGCAATGGATTCGGGTGGGTAAGTTTAAAATCAACAACCAACCGAAAGAAGCGTGATGCCCGAACCATCTAACCCTTTGGAACCCGGCAGCCCTGAAGAGGTCAAGCCTAAGGTTGTAAAACCGAAAAAGGACAAACGGGAGAAGTTATTCACCCAAGAATTCCCCTTGGTGCTGACCGCTTCCCCGCACGACATGAATGTCGCCAGCACCCCAAAAATCATGTGGAGCGTCACCGCTGCCCTGGTGCCTTCGGTGGCCATGGGGTTGTATTATTTTCGGTGGCAGGCCCTTTGGTTGGTGCTGGTTTGTGTGGGCTGCGCTTTGCTCAGCGAAGCAGCGGTTAACGGTTTACGTAAGCTGCCGTTCACCATCGGCGACGGCAGCGCCGCCTTGACAGGCCTCTTGCTGGCTTTAACCTTGCCCCCTGGGCTCAGCTTGGTTTCGGCGGGGTTGGGCTCGGTGTTTGCCATTGTGATTGGCAAACAAATCTTCGGCGGCTTGGGGTACAATATCTTCAACCCGGCGTTGCTGGGCCGGGCGTTTTTACAAGCCAGCTTCCCGGTGGCTTTGACCACCTGGGTGTTCCCTCACACCGCCAAATACGCTGGAATCGACGGCCTGGGCGCAGCGACCCCCTTGGGGCTGTTGAAGTTTGAGCAAACCAGCACCAGTTATTTAGACTTATTGGTTGGCAACATCGGCGGCTCGGTGGGCGAAACCTCGGCGCTGGCGATTTTGGCGGGCGGGATCTTTTTATTGATCAAACGATATGCAGACTGGCGGATTGTGGTGAGCTTTTTGGGCTCCACGGCGGCGTTTGGCGGTTTGGTCTGGTTGTTTAACCCCACCGGCTACCCGGACCCTCTGTTTCACCTGCTCAGTGGCGGTGCCTTGTTTGGGGCCTTTTTTATGGCCACAGACATGGTCACCAGCCCGGTGAACCCCATTGGTTCCTGGATTTTTGGTTGTGGCTGTGGGGTGTTGTTGGTGGTGATTCGGGTGTTTGGTGGTCTGCCGGAAGGGGTGATGTATTCGATTTTGTTGATGAACGGGGTGACCCCTTTGATCAACCGGTACACCCGGCCAAAATACATGGGAGAGTTATGAAAAGCCTGGGGATTGTCCTTTCGTTGGGTTTGATCAGCATGATCGCCGGGGGCCTGTTGTCCCTGTGGGACAAACAAACCGCACCGCTGATCGAGATCAACCGGATCAAGGCATTGGAACGAGGCATCGCCCAAGTGCTGCCTGCTCATGACCGGTATGAAACCAAGATTGTTAAAGATGTGACCTATTATTGGGGCTATGACAAAGACCAAACCGAACCGGTGGGCGTGGCGTTTTCCACCGCTGGTCCAGGGTTTCAGGGCAAGGTTGCCTTGATGATCGGGGTCAAGCCGGACCTGACCGAGGTCACTGGTGTGCAAGTGATCAGCCAGATCGAGACACCGGGGCTAGGCACTAAAATTGTGGTTGATCCCTCGAACAAAGAAGACAAATATTGGTTTTCCAACCAGTTTAAAGCTTTGGTGTTGGACCGAGCGATAGAGGTTTTGAAAAACAAAAAGCCCAGTGAACCCCACCAAATCCAGGCGATCACCGGCGCGACCATCAGCTCCAAAGCGGTGGCAAAATTAGTCAGCAACGGTGTGGCGCATGCCCGCCAAGTTTGGCTTGATCAACCAGAGGTGCCTTAATGGCCAGAACCCCCAAACCGCTGAAGGCGGAATTCGCCAAAGGGCTGTGGGCAGAAAACCCGGTGCTCACGTCCATGCTGGGCCTGTGCCCGGTGTTGGCGGTGACCAACTCGGCGGAAAACGGCTTGGCAATGGGCCTAGCGACCAGCTTTGTATTGCTCTGCTCCTCCACCTTGGTCAGTTTGTTGCGAAAAGTGATCCCGAAACAAGTGAGGATCGCTGGTTACATTGTGATCATCGCCAGTTTTGTGACCTTGGCAGACCGGTTTTTGGCCGCTTATTTCCCAGAAATCAGCGCCGCCTTGGGGCCTTACATCCCGTTGATTGTGGTCAACTGTTTGATTTTGGGCCGCCAAGAGGCCTTTTCTGCCAAAAACGGTTTGGGCCGGACGTGGTTGGACTCCACCGGGATGAGTGTCGGGTTCACCTTGGTGCTGATCGTGCTTGGCGGCATCCGAGAAATCTTAGGCAACGGCTCCTTGTTTAACATCCCCTTGTTGGGGGATTGGTTTGATCCTTGGATGGTGATGATCCTGCCCCCTGGAGCGTTTTTCACCCTAGGGTTGATGATCGCAGCGGCGAACCAATATAACATCAAGCGAGGTCGATGATGGAACTGATCCTGCTCTTTGTGTCTGCGGCGATTGTGAACAACTTTGTGTTGTCCTATTTCCTGGGGATTTGCCCCTTTGTTGGGGTTTCTAAGAAGATCGATGCGGCGGTGTCCATGGGTTTAGCGGTCACCTTTGTGATGGCGATCACTGCGATCAGCTCCTGGTTGATCTATCATTTACTCTTGGTCCCTTATCACCTTGAAATTTTGGAGTATGTCGCCTTCATCTTGGTGATTGCTAGTTTGGTCCAGTTGGTGGAGATGTTTGTTCGCAAAATGAGCAAACCTCTGTATGATAGCTTAGGTATCTATTTACCGCTGATCACCACCAACTGTGCGATCCTGGGCTTGGCGTTGTTTTCTGTACTCCGGGAGTACACCTTTGTGGAGTCCGTGACTTTTGGTGTCGGAGCCGGGGCGGGGTTTACCCTGGCGTTGGTGTTGATGGCTGGGATCAGAGAAGAATTAGAATTGGCAGATGTCCCAGAACCCTTCCAAGGGGCGGGGATCACCATGATTGTCGCCGGTTGCTTGGCCTTGGCGTTCATGGGGTTTGCAGGCTCAATTTCAGGATAGTGTGATGATGGAATATGAATCCTTATTGATGGCAGTGGGTACCCTGGGGGCCATGGGTTTGTTGCTCGCCTTGGGGTTGGCGATGGCCGACCGACTCTTGGCGGTGGACGAAGACCCACGGACCGAAGCGTTGATCGAAGCCCTGCCCGGTGCAAACTGCGGGGGTTGCGGGGTTCCAGGTTGCGCCGCCTTTGCCCAAGCGTTGCTCTCTGGGGCGGCTGGGGTTGGTGGATGCCCGGTGAACAGCCAAGAAGGGGTTGAGGAACTCGCCGAAATCATGGGGGTTGAACCAGAAACCCTGGGGCGAAACATCGCCCGGATCATGTGCCACGGCGGGGACGCCGAGACCGCCAAAAAAGGGGAATACCTTGGGGTCAAAACCTGCCTTGCTGGCCAGCTGAACAAAGGGGGGGACAAACTTTGTGAATATGGTTGCATGGGTTTTGGGGACTGTGTAGCCGCCTGTCCGTTTGACGCCATGTACATGAACGACAACGGCCTGCCCGTAGTGATCGAAGACAAATGTACAGGTTGCAGCAACTGTGTGGTGGCCTGTCCACGGGACATTGTGGAACTGGTCCCTGAAGAACGAAACCTGTTTGTGTTTTGCCGCAGCCAAGATGAGGCGAAGTACGCCCGGACGGTGTGTACCGTGTCTTGTGTCGGTTGTGGATCTTGCGTCAAAGGGGTTGATGACGGGATGATGTTCATGGACGGCCAGCTCGCCAAAATCAACTACACCGACTTCGGCACCTTGGACTCTTTGCCCACGGAAAAATGCCCTAATGACAGCCTGAAAATCCAAGGGTTACACCCGGTCCCCACGGTTCACGGTGACCCGCACAGCTCCAACAAGGGATAGGGGAAATGGAAACAGCTGTGGTGGTTCGAGTCGAACCGGGGGTCGCTTGGGTGCAGATGACTGGGACCGATGCCTGTAATGGCTGTGGTGCTAAGCTGGTCTGCAAGCCGGGCTCTGGGGGAACCAAAGAATTGGCGGTTTCCAACGAGCTGGGGGCTGTGGTCAACCAGCAGGTGGAGATCGTGGAAACCAACCGAATCACCTTGAAGCTATCCTTGATGCAATTTGGTTTGCCGTTATTTGGCTTGCTGCTCGGGATCAACCTTGCCGCCCAGTTCCCTGCTCCCTTTGTGGCCGAACTCTGGCAGACGATCTGCGGGGTCATCTTGATGTTGCTCGCCGGTTCGGTGACTTATTTTTGGAGTCAGCAGGTCGCCCGACGAGGGCCAGCGTTCCAAGTGAAAACAGTTTTACCGACGACCCTCTAAATAACCCTGATCTATCAAACGCAACGAGGTTGTGATGAAGTCTTTGATAGAAAGTTGGAAGGCGTTTTCTAAACAAGGGTTTAGGCTTGATGACCCAACGAATTGAAGCCTTCACTTCTCCAGAAGTCTTTTGCTGGAGAAAACTGCTCAGTACTGATACTTAAGAGCTGCCAAAAGGAAATTTTTTTTAAATAACAAAGTATTTAAACCTTCCAGTCATCCGAATATGTATCTAGGTCCATTGGTACCCCCATACCTTCTGTAACCAGATCTCTTTTTTGTTCCTCAAGATGCATGGCTAACGAAAGGTAAATTAATGCAGATCGTGCCATTTTTAAAAGTCTCAAAGCCTTTTGTTTAAATTGATCTTCTGGTAGTGCGTGTGCAAATGGATCTTTACGAGATGAATCAGGAAACTCTTTCGAATCATAAATTTCACCGTACATGTCTGATATAAGCTTGAAATTCTTGTGCTCAATATGATTTCGGATCTTATGCAATTCCTTTGCTTCTGGTAGCACATTGTTTTGGAACTCTTCGGAATACAGATCTTTTGGCAACCAAAGTAAACCGTTGAGTGGCCAGTTTTCGATTGTTTTGAATTGAGGCAGTAGGTCTTTTTTTTGGTCTTGGTTCAGGTACCATATCCCTCGAAAACTTATTCGTTTTTCGGTAATTCCAAGTTCAAGGTAATCATTGAGCATAAAGGCAATTTTATCAAACAATGAATATGCGATACGGAACGAAGTTTTTAGCTTTTCAGCCCGAATGCTATAGACTGGATAGTCGGATGAGTTGTGGAGGTACGTTTCCCGGTCCGCAAAATGGGTTTCAGTAGTTTGCAAACCTTCAAACAACAAGAACCGAGCTGTGACAAACTCCTGTTTGAGCTGATTGAAAAACAGGTGGTAAATGGGTTGAGAGATTTCAATAGACATTGAGAGACTCGGGCATCCCAGTGGGTCTGATGCTGCAATGTGAAATGCTCCCAAGTCATTTAAAGGATTCAGAAACAACCTGTTTAATAGGCACCAGCTTCGAAATGCTATTTCTTCTTTAGACTCCCCAATGGAAAAGCTATCCATGTCGGCTGTGGGTATTTTATACACCTCAATTTGCTTCGTAACTTGATCAGCACAATGCTTAAACCCATCAATTGCGCGAGGTTCTGGTCCGTTTTCTAGGGCTTTATCCAGGTCTTCTTTAATAAAACTTAAGAACGTGAGCCGGTGCCCTTCATCGTATAAAATACCAGCGTAGTAAAACAATCCATAACCACGATTTCCTAAAGCCATCGCAAAATTCGGGTCAATTTCAATGGCTCGTGTCCAGTACTCCACCGCCTCACATGGCCGACCTACATAGCTTAATATCCCTCCGATATTTGTGAGAATCTTTGGGAATACATCGTGTAGCAAATCATAAAGACCATGCTCGATGATTTCGAGCTCAGCTTTGCGCAAATAAAAAAGTTCGGATTTACGAAGGTCGTCTAAGGCTTCCAGATGATTACGCCGGTTTTGTATGTGGAACTTTCCTGCATGAGCGTTAGCGCAAAAAAAGCATAAAGCTGCTCGCTCTGTTGGGGATGCCTTTTTAAATGAAATTTGAATAACCGCAATGGCATCACCTAATTGCTGCTCGTCACCGGCCCCAGTAGCTGAGTCAATTTGATTTGCCAGGTTGTGAAGACCCAATCTGTCATCAGCTTCATTTTTTAAAAAAATCCATTGCAGCCGTTTGGTTTTATACAGCTTCAGAGGAATGAAGCTGTTCAGAAGCAGCTTTTGCTAAGAACGCTGATCGATCCAACCCAGAAACAGACTTAACGTGCTCGTCAATTTCGCAGAGCAGGGTTTCAGGAAGTACGATATTAACCCGTTTCTTTTTTCCATGCTGGCGCATTGCTTTTTTGCTGGCGATGATTGGATATACGAGGCTTGTACCTGCTTTCTTTTTTACTTGAACTTCGCTGGACGCCTCAGGTCGATCCCCATCAGCGAGCATTGTTCCTAGTGCATCAGCTGCCATTTCCAAGGCTTCTTCCAACGTATTCCCTTGGGTAAAGGCCCCTGGAACATCGGGGAATTCAACAAAAAAACCACCTTCTTTTTGGGGTTCAAAGATTCCATAGTATAACATTTAGGTCTCCTTCTTTGCTTGCTTTAAAATGGTCTGGGCCAATCGTTCGTTGATTTCATTATGTCGAGGAACAGTGAATCGATAGCCCTTTGCTCCTTGCCACTTTTCATGACTTGAGCCTTCGCTCAATTTGTCAGCTCCAAGTGCCTCTAACTTTTTAATCAATAGTGTTTTCTTCATAATCTATCATATACACCCATACACACAAAAGTCAACGGATGTCAAAAAGCACAAGTCAAAGAAAGGTAGATTTGCCTTGCTGCTAGGAACCAATCCGGCAGACTGGCGGTTTTGTGATATTTTTTGGCAGGGTAGGCTTGACAGCGACGGTTTCAAAAATCCCTGAGCTCTTGGGCGAGGCGAGCCCCAACCGTTTGGTAGAGGTGTTGCAATCTGATGCTTTAGCGATGTTCGCCCAGTTGGTCCTCGGGGAGCACCGGTTCACCCACAACAACCCAGATTGTGGTGTTGAGCGGCAGCCTTCCCTTCTTGAAATTGGGGAGTTTAGGGTAGAGTAAATTTGACTGTGTGAAATTGCTCTGAGCTAGAAAAACGGGGTATTTCCTCCTAAGGTTTGATTGCAACATCAACAAAAGAGGAGACATACCCATTCAATTAGAACTAAACGTAGGGTCGTTGAAAAAACTGATCAAGGAGATCAGTAGCTCAGAGGGTTTTTTCGAAGCGATGAGGTTTGACGTTCGACTGGCGGTAGGAGATTTTCTTTCTAAGCTGATGAGCGGTGAATTGACCGAGTTTTTGGACTGCCAGCCTTACGAACAGAAAGAAGAAAAATCGAATCATCCGGGCGGTAAGTACAGCCGCAAGTTGACCTTAAAGGGAATTGGAGAAGTTACGTTGGAAGTCCCTGAGACCGGCTAGTGGCTTTTCAAAGTCAAGTGGTTCCCAAGTGGCAAAGGTACGAGAAAACACCGATAGATGATTTGAGCCTGATGTTTTTATCTGTTTGCAGCACCCGCAGTCTTTCGATGGTTTCGAAGCGTTTGATTGGCCGGAGTATCTCGGCTACTGAGATCAGTAATGCCAACAAGGAGCTTTCTGACGCGGTTGAGAAGTGGCGACTCAGGGACTTGTCAGGCGAACGTGTCAAGTACCTCTACATGGACGGGGTGAATTTTCGGATGAGGCTTTCAGAAGGGATTGCGTTGGTCCCAGTATTGGCTATCATCGGAGTGGCTGAGAACGGTCAAAAGCTGGTTTTGGGGTCCGGGGGACAAAGAATCGGCCTCCAGCTGGCGTGAATTCTTCAAAGACCTCAAATCCAGCGGGTTGCAAGGAAGCCAAATCCAACTGGGGATGATGGGTGGTCTGGAAGCGGTCTTTGCCGAGGAGTTTCCTAATGCAGAGGTTCAACGTTGTCAGGTGCACGTGGCTAGGAATGTGATCGCTAAGGTGCCTAAAAAGCTTAAAAAGGAGCTAGCTGATGATCTTAGGTTAATCTTTTACGCCAAAGGTGAAAAGCACGCACGAGAGTTTTATGAAGGTTGTATTGAAAAGCGGGAAAGACTGTCATTCAGCGTTGAAATAATTTTGGAAATCTATCAATCCCTACTTAACCTTCATGAGCCTTTCAAAAGCAGAGTGGTGAAGTCTCAGAACGGCCAACGTGATTGAACGGCTGAACAAGGAATTTAGACGCCGGACAAAATTGATGAAAATCATACCAGGAGAGACAGCCTGTTATCGTCTTTTAGCCTTCATCTCATTGAAGATGGAGTTACACTGGCGATCAATACCTGTGGATCCGTGATAGAAAGTTTATTTTCCGTTAAATAAATCAGGGGAGTGTGATTTCACACAAAAAAAATTTACACTACCTTGACTCATTCCAGCTAAACCTTAAGCTCCACAGTGTTAATGGCTGTTGTACCTGGGCGACAACAGACCCGCTATATGAGGGTTTTTTTGAGAGTTTTACTAGTTGAAGACGATCCGATGATTGGTGATTCAATCAATATTGCTTTAAAAGGTGATGGTTACGCAATCGATTGGATCCGTGATGGTGAAGCTGCTATCCTCTCATTGGAATGTCAACACTACGATTTAGTCTTGCTTGATCTTGGGTTGCCAAAAAAAAATGGATTGGAAGTGCTGACATTTATCCGCAATCATAAGCAGTCGGTTGCCGTACTGGTGATCACCGCTAGGGATTCGGTCGAGGATCGAATCAAGGGTCTGGATTTAGGGGCTGATGACTACGTGGTCAAGCCCTTTTCTATCGCTGAGCTAAGTGCGCGAATGCGAGCTGTGTTTCGTCGAAAAGGCGGAACTGGAGACCCCCTCCTCGGCAATGGTGTGATCTCGCTTGATCCGTCGAAACAAACAGTATTCGTAAATACTAAAGACCAAGAAGGTAAAGATATCAGCCTCTCGAATCGAGAGTTCTCTCTCCTTCAGGCCTTATTGATACGCCCTGGGGCAATATTGTCCCGCTCTGATTTGGAAGATCGGATTTATGGTTGGGGGGAAGAAGTTGATAGTAATGCTATAGAATTTTTAATTCATGGGTTACGGAAAAAGTTGGGCAAAAAAACGATAAAAAATATTCGAGGCGCCGGATGGTTGGTTTCCAAAAAAGAGTGAACAACTCTCTACAATTTAGACTCTCATCATGGTTGTCATTCGTTATTTTGACCGTGGCAGCCACCGCTGGAATTTTTTCCTATGCAAGCGCTTTTGAAGAAGCCAATGAGTTACAGGACGGAATGCTGCTGGAAGTAGCCCTTTTGTTTGATCAACATCATTTGCCCATTCCGACTCAAAGTTCCTTAAATCGGCCCCATACAGGGGAGGCCCCCCCCATATTTTAGTGCAGCAGGTCAGAGGCACAGGATACGACGGTGAAAACTACTTGGACCTCCCTGTGGGTATTGCAGATGGTATACAAACACGGAAATTGGGCTCGACAAGTTACCGTGTCTATATTCAAACCATCAGTACAGGCGAGCGGATTTCGATCCTTCAAGCTACTTCGTTTCGAGACGAAATTGCACAGGATAGCGCATTGCGTACGGTTACGCCTTTATTGATTCTGGTTCCGATATTGATCCTATTGGTTGGTATCCTTATCCCGCATATGCTTAAGGCAGTGACCAAGATCACAGCCGATATCACTCACCGTGGCATCAACCAGCTACATCCGATCACCGCAGAGAACATACCAGATGAAATCCAGCCTTTTGTTGATGGGATCAATCATTTGCTCATAAAGATTGCCCAGTCCATGTCGCTTCAACGACGATTTATTGCCGATGCTGCCCACGAATTGCGGTCACCATTGGCAGCTTTGTTGTTGCAAGCCGAACACCTAGGTAACGCCGATTTACCTGAAACGGCACAAGCCCGACTCGCAACCTTGCGCTTAGGTATTGAACGAAGTAGTTTGCTGGTGACACAATTACTCGCCCTAGCCCGCGCTCAATCAGATTCAGGGAAAAAAATTGAAGAGTGTTCTTTGTTAAAGGTGATACGAGTAGCCTTAGAAGACCTACTTCCCCTGGCAGAAGCAAAAAACATAGATATTGGGATCATAACCGATACCGACTCAATGGTACTTGCTAACGATATTAGTTTGCTCACTTTACTGAGAAATTTGGTAGACAATGCGATTAGGTATACACCTTGGGGCGGAAAAATTGATTTATCGATCCAGCTGACTACTACTGGCCTTCTTTTTAAGGTGGAAGACAATGGACCTGGAATCCCGTTGCAAAAACATAAGCGAGTGTTTGAACCTTTCTACCGCATCGCTGGACAAGGAAAAACAGGCTCTGGACTTGGACTGTCAATCAGTCACGTGATAGCTGAACAAATTGGGGCCAAGATAACCCTGGGATTTACTGACTCTGCGAGCCAAACAGGCTTGGCGGTAACAGTCACTTTTTTAAGCCCCTCCAGAAATTGACTTAACCTAGAGCATACAAAAACACAGATACCCCGCTCAAATGCAACCATCCCAATGGTGTCGTTCATGCGATATCTGGAAGGTTTGAACAATCTTTATAGCCCTAAAGCCAGTGGAATTCGGCCTTCCACGAAACTACCAATTACTTTTTTGTGCGTCTTTTCTCTGTAGCTAAGGTTGAGCTAAGTTTTGTCTGGTATATTAATCGTACAAAGAGCGGAATACCGTCTAACTGAAAACTTAACCTGCCGGGGACATTGATGAAACCTAAATTACTCACAGCCCTACTGTCACTGATGCTCCTATTGAATTTTATTCCAGAGGTTTTTGCTGCACAAAATTCAAAAAACGAAGCTCTATTTGAGGCGACCTCCCCTTTTGAAGACCTCGCTGAATATGCAATGGCCGGTGATATCAAAGGGATCAATAGCTCTATTCTAACAACAATCCAAGTCCCAAGAAAAATTAAGACACTGATTTCTAAGGACTCTTTGCATGCTTTGAACCGATATATTCAACGGATGAATCAGGCCAAAATGCAGGGGCAGCTTGGTTTGGTCGCGCTGAATTCGGTTGAGGCTTACAAGACGATTATTGATGAGCTACAAGTAGAGCAACTAAAAATGCCGGTCCAGGTTTTTGTGCTTGATTATGTAGGCTTTAAAATTCATGCCCTACTTAAACAGGATACCATTTCATGGAAGAACTTAAATGATATTGTTTTATCCGGCCATCAACAATGGAAAAGCCTTAGACCCCTAATATCCGATGAGGTGATTAAGGACACGTTTGACACTATATTTAAAGGTCTTTCTACCGCAACCAAATCAAAAAATTTGGAAATGCTTTGGTTTGCTGCCGAAGTTGACTTGGATATGGTGGACTCACTTGAGGGGTATTTCCAGTAGTAACCATCAGGACCTAACGAGAGCGCGGGGCTTAATGGTACTACGGAGAAATCTAATGTTTCCAGCTAAAGGGCTTCGAGAGTTTCTCCCAGATTGAATTTCGGAGTAGAAGGTTGACTTTGGAAATTTGGTTGAATTTGAACAGTTTTATAACCACAAAAAAAGGAGAAAAAAGTGAAAAAACTAAAATCCCGAGTTCCAGAAGTTGCCTTGATATTTTGGATCATCAAAATACTATCGACTACCGTTGGTGAAACGGGAGCCGACTTTTTGGCGGAAACGATGGGTTTCGGCATGCCCTATGTGGCCTTAGTGATCAGCGCTTTGATGGCTGCGTTATTGTTCATTCAGTTCGCCAAAATCAAAAGGTATGTTCCGGAGATATATTGGTCACTCGTGGTACTCATGAGCATTGTCGGTACCTTGATTACAGATATACTTGTCGATATAATGGGGGTTGGCTTAATTACCCTCAGTATTATTTTTACAATTTCGATGGCCGTCGGATTTATGGTTTGGTATAAAAAAGAGAATACCATCTCCATTCACTCCATCGACACTTCCCAAAGAGAAGCTTATTATTGGGTCGTCATTTTACTTGCATTTGCTTTAGGCACGGCGATTGGAGATTTGATTTCTGAGGGCATTGCGGTGGGTTACGGACTCTCGCTATTGCTTTTTATTGGTTTAATTTCTTTGGTTGCTTTTGAATATTATATTCTCAGAACCAATAGTATACAGTCGTTTTGGCTAGCTTTTATTTTGACCCGGCCTCTGGGGGCTTCTTTAGGTGATTTCCTGACACAACCATCATCTGCGGGTGGGTTAGCGATCAACATGCTCGTTATTAATTGCCTGTTTTTTGCACTCATTTTGGGGTTAGTTGGTTACCTGGGGGTCAAACAAAAGCAGTTAGCGCATTAAGGCGAAATCAGGGCGATTTTATTGAAAAACCCTCTCCAAATAGATTGATCAGGTCAGGGTTTTTCATCTGGACTCATTAAAATCGTAACTGATGCTTAGCCCAGTTTGCAGCAAGTAAATTTTAATTTTCATCACTACACGCACCAGATTTTTACCAGAGGGCGAAAAAAACGCACCCTCAATAGGCTCAATTTTGCGGTGCTGTTCATCAGATCATTAGTTGACCGTCTGATCAGAAATCACTTAGTGGAGGGTTTGTTTTGACAACGTCTATACGCAACAGAGTCCCGGTAATCTTATTTTTATATTGGGTCATCAAAATAGCGTCCACCACGCTTGGTGAAACGGGCGCAGATATGTTTTCTATGACTTTTAATCTCGGTTACAGTGAGACAATACTTATCTTTATCGCTCTCTTTCTATTTTTACTAGCCCTTAAGCTATGGATAAAAAAGTACGATCCGGTACTCTACTGGCTAGTTTTTACCTCCACTGCCATAGCTGGCACCGCTCTTTCGGATTACATTGATCGAACGTTGCATCTAGGTTACGCACTAGGCAGCTCCCTTTTGATATTGATGTTAATAGCCAGTTTACTGCTCTGGTACAGAACCGAAAGTTCCATATCTGTTGAGAGTATCTACACATCAAAGGCTGAAGTTTTTTATTGGGTTTCCTTTCTAATCGCCAATACCTTAGGAACTGCTCTTGGAGACTTTTTGGCCGATGAACTGGGGATTGGGTTTTTAACCAGTGCGATGTTAATAGCCAGTATGCTCGTTGTGACCACTCTATTGCACTACTACTCTCGTATGTCGGGCATAGTGCTGTTTTGGGTCGCCTTTGTTTTAACTCGGCCGTTTGGTGCGACCTTTGGTGATTTACTCACAAAACCTTTAGATAGTGGCGGGCTAAATTTAGGGACAACCGGTGCATCTGCATTTTTTGCAATTTTATTGATGATGACGGTGGTGGTAGAAGTTAAAATGGAAATCAAGAGGAGAGGCTCAGGCAGACAATCTGGCTGATAGCCCCATGTATAAGGGGCTTTTTGTGGTGGACCTGCTTGTCTGGACAACTTAGTAGCTGAGCGATATTCCTAAGTTACTTTTTCTTTAAGCCGCTTTCAATCTTTCTTTTCGATCAACTTCCATCGGTTTCATGTAGTCCAGGGCTGAGTGAAGTCGACCGAAGTTATAGAAGTAAATGTACCGGTCTATTCCCGGTTTGAACTCTGTGTTATTGCTGTAGTCATTGATATAGATTTTATCATATTTCAACGTCATGAAGAATCGTTCAATGGAGATGTTATCGATTGATCGTCCTTTTCCGTTCATCGAGACTCTGATCTTGTGGGCTTTGAAAAGGTCCGTATGTTCCTTGCTGGTATGCTGAAAACCCCGAGCGGTGTCGGATATTTCATTCGTACTATATTGGTATAAAAATCTTTTTCAGTCGCCGCTCACCAAAGCCGTACTGATTGAATTGGAAAGTTTCGACCTTAGAATCGTTTTACAGTACTAATCATTGATGTAGTTAAATCTGCCATGAACAGGTATGCAGTTGATATTCCCACTCCACACTTGGTTCGGTCGAATGATCTCCAGCCCTTTTAAAGCATAACGATGAATTTTATGCTCATGATTTTTGTTTGAGATTAGCTTTCGCTTTTTAGGGTGGATTGCCTGAATGCCCATTAGGTTTATCAGTTTTAGAACTTTATTTTTGCCCATAGAATAGCCGTCTTCCAAGGATTATTGCTGCATAAAACAGTTGCAGTCGGTTGAGGAAATATCGGTATAAACCTCATCAATCTGATTCATCACGGTTCGGGTGTTCTCGGAGACTGCTCTAGGCTCATAGTACATGCCTGAATGATTCATTCCCATCATTTGATATTGCCTTGCTAAAGATATGGGGGGACGAGCCTCCTTGAACTCAACAGGGCACTTCTTAGTCTAAGAGTCCAAGCTTGTGAGCTTTCCCAATGCCCAATCCATTTCAATAGCGGTCTTACCAAGTTTTTTAGCCAAGGGCTCATTCTCTTTCTTGAGGTCGGCAGTCTCACCCTTAAAGCCTTGGGTTGCCTCGCCTACATCAAAGGCCATTGACACATTCTCATAGAATTTTTTCATCCATTGATTGAGGCTGTTGGGGTGATCTCGTATCTATTGGCTAGTTGGGCCACCGCTTTATCCCCAGCCAATAATTCCCAAACAACCTTTGTCTTGAAGCCCAGGTCAAAATGTTCGATTCTTTCTGCCCAATTCTATCTCCTGAATCGATGTCTATTTTACTATTCAGAAGTAAGACCGAACTCAAATTCTGTCTGAACTTTTTGGCCCCTCAAACTGCGCTGAAATTAAGCAGGGATCAAGAATTCGAAGGTGGAGCCTTTGCCCACTTCGGTGCTAATTTCGATCTTGCCACCTAATTTATCCACTTCTGTTTTGATGGCGTCCATGCCGACACCACGGCCAGAGAAGCTGGATACTTCTTCTTTGGTTGAGAACCCCGGGGCGAAAATCAAGGCCACCGCTTCGGATTCAGACAAACGGCCTGCTTCTTCTTCGGTGATCAGGCCTTTGCCTAGGGCGACTTTTTTGATGATTTTCTGGTCAATCCCCGCTCCATCATCGGCAACCCGGAAGTAATACTGCTCCCCTTCTCGCCTCGCCTCAATGGTGACTTTGCCGCTGTTCGGCTTGCCTAGTTCTTGGCGGACCATGGTTTCTTCTAAGCCGTGATCCACTGAGTTTCGGATCAAATGGACCAAGTTGGCAAAAAAGCCTTCAAGCCGTTTGAAGCTCGATTCTTCCTGCATCCCGATCAGCTCAACCTGGACTTCTTTACCCAGGGTCACGCCGATGTCCTCGGCCACTGCCGCCCATTTGCGTAACAGAGGAGCCATTGGTTGGTGGTACAGCCGGTCGATTTCTGTTTGGATCAGTTCTCGGTGTTCGGTGCCGATTTTTTCGAGCATGAAGTCCTGGACCTTGATGATTTTCGAACTAGAAATTCGGTACACATCTTCTGATTGGCTCCGGTCTTCTGGGGTGATGATTTCCGAAAGTTCTTGCAACGCCTTCTGCAACAACTCTTCTAAGTCCAGGTTCCCTGCCTTGATTTGTTCTTGGTGTTTCACTGCGGGGACTTCGTCGCCCGCTCGCAACGGCTCCAGATCGTTTTCGATGTGGTGCGCCCGCTCCGCTACATGGGACAGTCCATAACTAGCAGCTCCACCCTTGATGGTGTGGAATATTCGGAACAAAGCGGCGATATCCATGCTTTCAGGGACCCCTGCTAGTTCTGTACGAACCGCATCAAACAGCCCTTCCAATTCATGTAAGAAATGGATGAATCCATTTTTATCTGTCGCCACCTTGATGATCAATTGCTGTCGTTCTTCGTCGCTCGCCAACTGTTCAGCCAGCATTTTTTCTTTGGTGATGTCCGACAGGATCACCATCATTTTGGGTTCGTTCCCTGGTTCGCCTTCAATGTATTTGAGTTCCATGTGTAAGAAACGGTCATCGACCTTCAGTTCACTAGGCAGCATCGGCCCCAACATGTCCATGTTGGCCATGCCGCCAAAAAGCATCCCCATCAATTCTTCAACAGACTTCACAGAGCCATCCACCGAAAACAGCAGTTCCAATGCATTTTTTTGGTCAATGCTGCCGCCAAAGAAGGTCTCGCAGGCTTTGGAGTATTCAGGGTTTACTTTATAATCAGCCCCAAAGGTGAAAAATCCCTGGCCTGTGTTGTCGAGCAATCCCCTGATCGAGGCGGTTCGCTCCGCAACTTTAATCTCCAGGCCATGGTTATGGGTCTTGATGAGGGTCAACATTTCATCTTTGAGTTTATCCGCCTCTTGGAGGCTTTCCAAGGCCGCCTGGGCTTGTCGGGCTGCTTCTTTTTCTGCGATGTACTTTTCTTTTCGCATCACGTTGATTTTATCAGCGAGACCCAAAGAAAGCAGGATCACTTCAATCGCAGCGCCGATTTGCATGCCGTAATCGGTGATAAACATGCTCGGCAAGACCCCAAAGGCCTTGAGAGCCATCAGCAAGGAACCGATGATCAGCGCCGACCAAGCCAAAAGGAAATAAGTCGCCGGGCGGTAACCTTTGATGAAACTCCTGATCCCGGCGGTGGCAAACAGGGCGACCGTGGGGACCGCCATGACGGTGTTTAGTTTGATCGCCAGCCGGTAGTCCCCAAACAAGGCGATCACAATCGTGATCCCCAGGGCACATTCAAGAAAAAAGGCAATTTTGTTGATGACCCGGTTATTGGCCTTGAGGTTCAAGAACCCCTGGGTGAAGAGCAGCGCAAAAAACAGGGCCGTGCCCACCGCAAGGGGGGTCGCTTTGTTCGCTAAGAACGGAGAGTTCGGCCACAGGTATTCATAAGCCAAGCCGTTGAGCGACATGGTTAAGGCCGCAAAGCAGCAGATGAACAAGACGTACCAAAGATAATCCCTGTCCTTGGTTGAAAGGAAGATGAACAGGTTATAAAAGATCATCGAGAGCATCAGGCCATAATAAATGCCAAAGCCATAGACCTGACCGTTCACCGACTCAGTGAACCCCTCTACCGACCAGATCTTGATGGGTAACTGCATGCTGCTGCTGGTTTTGACCCGCAAAAAGACCCGGACCGTATCCCCGGATGCTGCGGAAACATGAAATACAAAGTTGTGGTGGGTGATTTCTCTGGACTCGAAGGAGAGCTGATCCCCTGTCTCATGCTGGGCGTATTGGCCCGTTTTGTCTGGAGCATAAAAAGACAAGTGGTCCACCAGAGGGTAGCCAAACTCTAAGAGCCACTCTTGAATCCCCTTGTGGTCATTTTGAATATCAAAATAGGCCCAGTATACCGAGGAGGTGAAACCAAAATTTGGGACAGGCTTATTGTTGACTTCAAAACGATCGATGACTTCAGGCTGCTGGACGTCTTGGAGCGTCAGTTTGCCTTCAGGGTCTTCTAAGATCCGCAAGAAGACACCGGCGTCATAATAATCTTTCCCTTCCTCAAGATGTAGAGGGGCGGCGAAGGTCAGGAAGCTGCTGCATAAAAAGATGCAGAGCAAGAGTAAGTTTTTCATTATTTTTTAAGGGCTTAATTTAAAAAAAAATATCCTTTACACCACAAACCGGTACACCACGCATAGATTCAGCCGCTTCACCTGTTGAGGAAACTGAACTCCTAAAACTGAGTCAAATGAAGACTCAGCGTGTGGATGACACGCCCACAGCGATAATTACACCCTAGGGTTGCATATCCTGTTGATGACCGATAGCTAAAAAGAAAATAGTTGTAGAATGATGTCCCCGGTTGCTCGGGGTTAAATACAAACTACACGAACAATCCGGCGAAAATTCAAGTTCACGGTAGTGGCTTGTTCAGAGTAGATAGGGCTCCACCGGTTTCCTGAGCCTGCGCAGTCTCCCACTCTGAAACTCACCCAGCGCACCGGCGGTAACCCAACCTGTCGGACGGGGGCAAACCCTCCACCATGGGGCGATGGGCAAAACGCTACCCCGGACTAGGGGGTTTAGAAATCGACTCAGGCGACTTCGTCGTTGGCTACCCGTTCGGGCTCGTCCAGGCGGTCTTTGACTTGGTCATAATAGCCTAAATAGTCTTTGTACATGGTGCCACACAGCCGGTCCCACACACTGAAATAGAACCCATAATTACAGTTGTTTTTGCTGTGGTGCATGTTGTGGTGGGTGGAGGTCAGGGACAAGCTCCAGGGAAAGGTCCTCGGGAAGCTCCTTGGCAGCAGTTCATAGCCCAGATGCCCCCAAACATTCATCACCACCATGTAGTTTAAGAAGGTAAAGAGCGCCCAGGGTGAAATGGGCAGGGTGAACAGCACCAGCGGTAAGATCAGCACTTCCAAGAAAGCCTCTGTTGGGTGGAAGGAAAAAGAGGCCCAAGGAGTCGGGTTTTTTGATTGATGGTGAACCAGGTGTACTCTTTTAAACAAAAGTTTATGGTGCATCAGCCGGTGAGCCCAGTAAAAGTAAGTGTCATGGATCAAGACGGCTGCCATCACACTAAGCCAGAAATAACCCCAGCCCCGAGCGGCAATGTCTGGATACATTTGGGTGTACCCCTGGTTGATGAAGTAAAACATCAACGATCCGTTGCAGCCAAAGATCACAAAAGTGGACAAGGACCATTTGATTTCGTTTTTCATTTCCAACCAAGATGCCTTTTGAGGCTGGATCTTTCTTTTTTGCAGTCGTTTTTCATTGAGTTTAATCAGCAACACGGCACCGCCACAAACCAGGGCATAGCGCAGTAAAAAAACGGCAAACTGAGCGATAAATCCATAGAAAAAAATTTCTTGGATCGAGATGTTGTATGTAGGCATTTTCCCCCTCATTTTTTTTGATTTGTTACAATAGTCTCAATAGACAACCAAGGATTGGATTCCGTCGTGCAACATCACAAAGGCGGGCTGTTTCCCGCCGTTGGAACGATTCCTCGACAGGTTCCAATTTACCGGATAAAATCCCCTTCCCAAGCCCAAAATCACTAAGGGTCGCCGTCGGTTCTTCAACGGTACGTTAAAAAACCGAAGGTCGGAAGCAGGCGGTCAACGGCAGCAAGGGAAAAAACGAATGAGGAAAAATGACCACTGGACCCCTGGTTTACTTCAACCAACCGCTTTGCGAACAAAATAAACTGGTTTCTTATATCCAGGGCTCACCACTAAACAGGCTCCTGTTCGGGTTTTTGATTGGCCTGATTTCGGGGTTGATTTCCTTTGTGATTGTTTCGTTCCAACCGGTGGAACTCAAAACCAGGTTGGTGATCATGCTGACCATCGGTCTGTCCGACTGGGCAGCCACCTACTTCTGTCTAGAGATGACCATGGGCAGACTGGGGCAGAAAATAACCTTTTTTGCGGAGAAAAAAGTATATAAGGTCTATTTGCTGACTTTTTTGATCTTCACCATCACCCAGGTACTGATCTCCCTGAACATGTCTTTTACCTTGAAACTCTTGAGTGAGTTTGATTTTTCTTACTACGTATCAAACCCAACCCTCTACCGGCCATTCTCCCTCGAACACAGCGCCAAACTGATCCCGGTCTGGCTGGCTTTCACCCTAGTGATCACTGACTTAGCCTTGAGGCCGTCTAAAGTCGAGCGGGCAAGCCCTCAAATCAAGCGGGAGGGGATATCTATCCAAACCGACAAAGGGCTGCGCTGGCTGGATTTTGGCCAGCTGTCCCATATCAGCGCAGAGGAACACTACCTACGCTTTCACCTCCCGCAACAAGGCGAAGAGTTGGTGGTGAAGATGACTCTGAGCTCTGCCATCAAGCAGCTCCCTGAGGGGCCTTTTGCCCAGCCTCACCGCTCCTATCTGGTGAATCTAGGTTATTTTGACCGGATGGAATATGAGCAGGGGGCCTGGAAGCTGTTTCTGAGCGGTGTCAAGGAACCTTTAAACGTCAGCCGCAGGCGGCAAAAAGAGTTTAAAGAGACCCTCGCCCAGTTCCATCGGAGCTTGTAAAGTACCTTGTCCTTGAGGACCTTTTTGGGCCTCTCGTTTTTCAGGCGAGGTGGCCGTATTTCCCCCCTAAATACAGACAAACGATTCGTTCATTCGCTGGACCTGCGCCTCGACAATTTGTTGTTTAAAAAATAATGTTGACCGACCGGTTGGTATGTTTGTAGGATAGGCTCCAGGTAACCAACATCAGGCAAAAAAAATGGCCACCAAACAACAACAAACGGAACAAGCCCAAGAAAAACTCCTGTATGCTGGGTTTGAAGTCCTCAAATTAAAGGGGGTGAAGGGGCTCACAGCGGCGCAGATCGCCGAAGCGGCCGGGGTCAGCAAAGGCGGGTTCTTCCATCACTTCCCCAAGATCGAAGACTTTTACCTCTACATGCTGGATCAGATGATCCAGATGATGGACAGCCAGATTTTTGGCAAAAAGCCCAAAACCTTGTTGGAATTTCTGGAGCTGTCCACCGAGACCTGTCTGGACATGATGGACCAGACCCCCGAAATCATGACCGCTATTTACTATTTCATCGATTTTTCCCGGTTCAACCCCACCTATACAGAGAAGCTACAAAACCTGGTCAAAGCGGGGTTGGGCAAATGGGTCAACGATTTGTCGGCCTATGTTCCGGCGGGGATGTCAGAGGAAAAAAGGCTCCATCTGGTTTATATTTTGGACATCTTTTATTCCGGCCTCGGGACACATTACTTGGTTTTGAAAGATAGAGCCCTATACCAACAGATCGCCGGTACATTCATCCAAATGGTCATCAACTACACAGAAGAAGGTCAGTCATGAAACCACAAAACTTCCTGAACCCCATCCTACACCGGTTCAACAGCCTCTTTGAGGCGACCCCATCGGCGATCCGTCCTTGGCGTTGGGCGATTGTCGGGGTTTATTTGGTGGTGACCGCTTTCATGGTCTACGGTGCGGTCAACTATTTCAAAATGGACATGACGCTAGACTCCTGGTTTGACGGTGACGACCCCGCAAAAATCGCCTTGGACGACTTCCGGGAACAGTTCGGCAGCGATGACGGGCTGTATGTGGTCTACCATCCGGTTGATGGGGATGTTTTTTCCTACAAGTCCCTGCAACTGATCCACGAACTGGAGGGAGAACTGCTCTCCCCCCCTGCGCTGAAAGAGCTGGAAGGGCGGACCCACTTAAAACACATCGAAAAAACCACCACCTTGACCAACAGCCGGTATCAGGTGGTGCAAGGGGACGACTTGATTTCTGCCAAGATGGTGCAAAAGAGGGTGCCAGAATCCAAAGAGGCGTTAGAAGGCTTAAGGCAAATCGCCTCGACCCAACGCAGCATGGTGGGTGCGTTGTTCTCGAAAGACTATGAATATGGGGCGTTCCAAATCAAAACGAACTTCGGGGCGATCCGTAAAGGAGAGACCGAATCACCGGCAACCACCGACGACCTCTTAGGCGGTGTTGAGGATTTTGAAATCGACGCCGACTTGGGCTTTGATGCCACCGTCACAGAATCAGCAGAAAAAATAGAGTTCCTCAAGACTGAGATTGCGGAGTATGTGGATTTCATGGCCGACCTGAGGGCGGTGATGAACCAACCAAAATACAAAGACCATTTTCAATTTTACCCAGTGGGCAACGCCTCGATGATGGACTTTGCGATGAAATCCACCGCTGAGGCAGGGGTTTTGATGATCATCATGTTGATGATCATCGTCGGTTTGCTCTGGATCTTCCTCAAGTCCCTGAGTGCGGTGGTTTGGCCAGTGTTGCTGATCATCGTGAACCTCTGCTGGGTTTTGGGCGCAACCGCTTGGCTCGGGGTGGATGTGACCACCTTGGTGTCTTTGACCGCTATGTTGATGATCACCGCCGGGGTTGCCGACAGCATCCATGTCATGAGCACCTACCTCTTAAACCGCCAAGATGGTTTAGACCACGAAGCGGCGATGACCCGGACCTACCGCAAAACCGGTATCCCGATTTTGGTCACCAGCATCACCACCATGTGCGGGATGTTGGCTTTGTCTGTGACCGGGATGCACCAGTTTGTGGTGTTTGGTGTCATGTCTGCTGCGGGCGTTGGCATGGCTTGGTTTTTGACCTGGACCTTGCTGCCGGTTTGTTTGGACCTGTGGCACCCGCTGAGTGGCCAGCCTTCAACAGAGCGGGCTACACCAACCAACTGGTTTCGCTGGTTTTTCGGTGTCCACTGGTTACAACCGTTGCTCAACCGTATCCCAGGGTGGGTCAGCCCTCGCCCGATTCCGGTTGCGCTGCTTTTCTTGGCCTCTTTTGCGCTGTTCGCTTATGGGACGTCGATTGTGAAGGTCGACACCAACATGGTTGAGTTGACCGAAGAAGGCAGCGAACTTCGGGTTGCCTATGAACTGGTGGACGAAAAAATGATGGGCGCACAAAACCTAGAGGTGATGCTTGACCTGGGGGAAACCGACGCTTTGAAAGACCCTGTGGTTTTGCAGGCCATGGACAAGCTAGAACAGCGGTTACAACAAAACTACAGCCATTATGTAACCAAAACCTTTTCTTTGGCGAACATCGTCAAAGAAACCAACCAAGTGATGAACCAGGACAACCCTAGTTTTTACCGGATACCCACCGACCCAACCTTAACCGGGCAGTTGGTCTTCCTGTTCAGCAACGCCAACCCCGAAGACCGGCGGCTTTTGGTCAACGACCAGTTCGACAAAACCCATATTTCGGTGATGTTGAAAAACGCTGGCTCCTATGAATACAAAGAGATGTTCGACCAAGTCACCCTGGACATTGAGCAGATTTTTGCCCCGCTGAAACAGAATTACCCGGACCTCAAGGTCACCGTCACCGGGAGTCTGGCGATGATGATGAAGCTGAGCCAGGACATGGCTATCGCCCAGAAAGACAGCTTTGTGTTTGTGATTGTGGTGATCAGTTTGTTGATGATCTTGACCTTAGGCTCTTTCCAAGGGGGGTTGATCTCGATCATCCCCAACATCATCCCGGCGATCTTCACTTTCGGGATGATGGGCCTGCTCGGCGTCCCCCTAGACGGCGACACCATGGTGATGGCCCCGGTGATCATCGGGCTGGCGGTGGACGACACCGTCCATTTCATCACCCATTACCGAGACGCCTTGATGCAGGGCCGGACCCCAGACCAAGCGGTCAGGGACACCCTGCGTGAGGTGGGCCAAGCCATCACCTTCACTTCGCTGATTTTGGGGCTTGGCTTTGGGATCTTGGCTTTTTCAAGTTATGGCGGGATGTCAAAACTTGGGATCTTTGGTTCAACCGGGATCTTTGTTGCCTTGCTGTGCGACCTGTTTTTGTTGCCTGCATTGATCTACATCTTCAAACCCACCATGGGCACCCAAACTTCAGGAGAACCCTCATGAAAACACCTCTGCTGCTCACCCTGTTTTTATCCTTCGGGCTTTGTGTCGCCCAGGCGCAAACCGGTTTGGAAATCATGAAAAAAATGGACCTGGAGTCCAAAGCACTGGCCGAATCCAGCTTTTCCGTGATGAGCCTGACCACCTGTAAATTCGGGAAAAAACAAAATAGAATCCGTTGTATCGAGCAACCGAGGGTCAAAAAAATGGAATCCGCCCAACTCGGCACCGGGGCAGGCAAGCTGGACTCCAAAAGCATCTCTATTTTATTGCTGCCGAACAGCGAGAAGGGGATTGGGATGCTCAGCTACAGCTATGACGACCCCACCAAAGACACCCAGTCATGGCTTTATCTCTCCGCCTTGGGGAAAGTTAAACGGATGGCTTCAGGCAGCGACGACGAAGCGGAACCGACCAGCGTCTTTGGCTCAGAGTTCACCACCGAAGACATGGAAACCGGGAAGGTCGAAGAATACAGCTACCGGATACTCAAGACCACCACCTTCAAGAAACGCCCTGTGTGGATCATCGAGTCTGTCCCCAACGCCGAACGACTCAAAAAAACCAGGTACGCCAAAACCATCCTTTGGGTGGATCAAGAGCGATATTTAGCCTTGAAAATCCAGACCTTTGACAAACGAGGCAAAGCCTACAAACAACTGGCCTTTTCTAAGGTCGAGCAGGTTACGGGCCATTGGATGGCCCGGTCCATCGTGATCATCAACCAACAAACCAACCGGTTGACCAAAATGAGCATGGAAAAAATCGCCCCAGGTGTCAAAATCGATGAAGACTTCTTGAGCCAACGTTCACTCACCGACTTTGCTTTCCGGGAAAAACACCTGGATCAACTCAGAAAACAGATGCACTGACCATGAAAACGGTGTCCTTCCTTTTGGTTTGTTTGGCTTTTCTTTGTACGCCGGTTTTGGCGCAGGCAGAGGGGGATGTGTTGGCCGATGACTTCATGGGCGACGACCTGGAAATGGACCTGTCCTTCACCGAGGAGGGGGCTGACGAACCTAAGTCACTAGATGACAATCCAACTGTCGAAAGTTCCCCCTTTCGGTTCAGCTTGGATCATGCCCTGTCCTTTCGGTTGGGCTCAAGGAACGACTTGGTGAACAACCGCAGCGGGGCGAACTTCGAATACGCAGGCCCGGTGGGGGAGTCACTCTACGCCAAGCTCGACGCCACCAGTTCCCTCTACTGGAGCGCCGACCACCAAGCCCGTAGCAGTCAAAAAAGCTACACCGCCGACGGGTTGATCAGGGAGGCGTGGCTGCAATCCAGCTCCGGTTCGCTGACCGTAAAAGCAGGCCTGCAATCCATCGTGTGGGGGGATGTGGAAGGTAGCCAAGCCACAGATACCTTGAACCCGGTGGACAACCGAGAGTTTTTGTTTGTGGATTTTGAAGATGTACGGATCGGGCAACCGACCCTGTCTCTGACCGCCTACCAAGACAATGTGACCTGGGAAACCTTTGTCACCCCGGCCCCAACCTACAACAAAAATCCAGACGCCAACTCGATTTATAGCTTGTACAACCCACTGGCTGGACTGCCACAGGTGGACGGCAAGGAATCTCACCCCGAAGTGGGCCTGCGAGGCAAGGTTCGACTGGGGGTTGCCGAAGTCGCCCTGCTGGTCGCCCAACTGACCCCGAACCAACCGAGCCTACAACTAGACCCCGCCGGTTTCCTGCTCGAAACCGCCAAGCCCTACCGCCTCACCGGCCTGAATTTCAATTACCCAGTCGGCGACACCCTATATAAAATAGACCTGGGCTACAAAACCAACCAAGGGGTCAATGATCAAGCCTTCGGCTTGGTGTACCGAGACCGCATGGACACCGCCCTGGGGGTGGAAACCACGGTAGACCAACATTCCCTCTTCGCCAGTGTGACGGTCTCGAAGCTGTACAACTGGGACGAATCATTGGCAGTAAAAGAGCAGCAAGGCTTCGCCAGCCTCGGTTGGTCCAAAAGCTACCTCCACGAAGACCTCGCTTGCAGCATGGGGATGACAGGTGGATTGTCCTTGAAAGACCGCATCCTCAACGGCTCCGTTGAATACACCCTAAACGACCGCCTGAAACTCTCCACCGCCCTGTTTTTTCTCTCCGTCCAAGACCAAACCTCCCTCTTCTACCCCTACCGAGACGAACACCGAGCGGTTTTTAAGGTGAGGGTGCAGCTTTGAGTGGGTGCGTTTTCCGGTTGTAACTCGACTTTTGCCTGAAACAAAAACAACAACTGAGCGTCATAAATATTAGCAAGATGGTGAGGTGATGTAAATATTTATGTAAAAACAGACTACTATGATAGATTATGCCGGTTAGGGCTGCCACTGAAAATCTGCATTCGAATTATGTCATCATCCCCAACTATCTAACTTTCCCTCCCCTTCTTAAAATACCCCAAGTCAGGATGACAGTTTCATATGGAATCTGGCAGTATCATGATTTCTTTTGCTTTTTTTGGTTAGGCTTGATAGGCTTCAGTTAGCTTATGGGCAGATTTTGGGTCGCGTATCGCGATCAGTGAAAACAATGTCCGCAAGGATTGCCTACGACTGAGAATATAACCGTGTCAGCTAACTTCTAGCTTTGCGTAAGAGTGCCCATAAGCTATTTTCTGCGAAATTTTTTAAATACCCACATGAACAAGCTTGATCTCCTACAGCAAATCACGACTAAACAAGAGTTTGCAAAAATATTAGGGGTGAAGACTTCTTTTCTTACCTATGTTCTATATAAGCTAACGCCTGCCACCCAATATACCGGCTTTACAATACCAAAAAAAAACGGTGGTACTCGAAACATATTGTCACCATCTGATGATTTGAAGAGTTTGCAAGCAAGCCTTTCTAAGCTACTGCTAGACTGCATTGATGAGATAAACGAAGCCAAACAAACAAAAAAGCCCACTTATAAACGAGCTTTATCACATGGTTTTGTACGTGACTGTTCTATTCTAACCAATGCCATGATGCATTTAAACCAGAAGAATGTTCTCAATATAGACCTAAAGGACTTTTTTGATAGCTTTAACTTTGGGCGAGTTAGAGGGTTTTTTATAAAAAATAATCACTTTAAATTGGACCCTGCTATTGCCACCGTTATAGCACAAATCGCTTGTTACAATAACAAGCTCCCTCAAGGCAGTCCATGTTCACCCGTCATTACCAACTTAATAACACACTCCTTAGACATTAAACTCGCATCATTAGCGAGGAAGTACTCATGTATATATTCAAGGTATGCGGATGATATGACTTTCTCAACTCGCAAATCTGTATTCCCCGGACAGGTCATGCGGCAAGAAGGAGATCAATTTATTGCAGGGAAGAAGCTAAAAAGTGAAATTGTTCGCTCCGGGTTCTCAATCAACGAAAAAAAAACACGCATTCAATATAGAGATTCTAGGCAAGATGTAACTGGGTTAATCGTTAACAAGAAACCAAATGTTAAAAAAGAATATTGGCGCACAGTAAAATCACAATGTAACAGTTTATTTCACACAGGAACTTTTTTTAAAAAGACTGACCAGGGGCCAATTGAAGGTGAGATTAATACTTTAGAAGGCCAACTAAATTTTATCGACCAAGTTGACCTCTTTAATCGTTTGCGCCAAAAGGCACCATTAAACCATATATATCAAATCGCTCAAACTCGCATTAACAAAGCGCCGTTGCTCAGTGGAAGAGAAAAAACCCTAAGCAAATTTTTATACTATAGGCTGTTCTACGGTAACATTAAACCCACTATACTGCTCGAAGGACAAACCGATAATGTTTATTTAAAATCTTCAATAAGCATATTGGCACACAATTACCCAAATCTTGCTAGTATCAAAACTCAACAGAGTGCCTATAAATTACTGATCCGTTTTGTTGAATATTCAAAGCGCACACGATTTTTATTAGGGTTATATGGTGGTTCGTCATACCTCTGCTCTTTTATTAACGGGTTTGACAAGCATTATGAGTTTTATAAGGCCCCAAAACCTAAAAAACCTGTGATTATGGTCTTAGACAATGATTCGGGTTTTAAGTCGTTTCCTAGCAATCTTAAAAAAATTAAATCGGCAACGCCATATCCTACTACTTTGAAAAATGATGATTATCGCAATGCTGAATTTATTCATGTAACTCACAATCTCTATATCGTTTTAACACCATATGGTCCAAACGGTGAGGAGACAGACATCGAGTCTCTATTTGATGATGCAACACGGCTTAAACAGTACAATGGAAAATGCTTTAATACCCTAGATCAACGAGATAAAAATACTGACTTAAGCAAGGACTCTTTTGCCAAATATATTGTTAAATCTCAGAAATCCTCTATTAATTTCGATGGCTTAAAACCACTATTAGATCGTATTACGTCTGCCATTGTACATTATGATTCAATTAATTAATCGTGCATGCGATGCGCATGATGCCTTTCCAAATCTACTCTCTTAGAGTTACCTGAAAAGGAGACGGATTATGAGGCGGACTCCATTGCCCAGGCGCAATTCTCTTCTTTTTAAGATAGAATCAAGTTCCTTTTACGCTGCCAAACCTTGAAGTGGATTCTAGGCTTGGCAAGCTCCCCTCGGAGCTTACCACTTAAAAAGAGAAGCCCAACGCAAGCCCGTTGATCAGGGCGGATTGCTGGTCGACGGCCACGTGATACAGGCGGGCGTTCATGCCCATGATGGTGATTCGGGCTTCGAAGCCGTATTTTTGTTGTTGGGCTTGCAGGCGTAGTTTGGGGTAGTCTTGGTAGGCTTTGAGTTCGAACAGGGTGAAGACGGCGTTGAGCGTCATCACGCCGCTGTAATAGCCAAGGTGGTTTTTTTCAAACCCAGAGCCCCATTCTCGTTGGATAAACACTCCATGGGCCTCTGGCCAATGTGCGGCCATGTCGCCGCCAGGGACAAAGCCTAGCGAGACACTGTTGCCCAACACTAAATCCATCGAAACCCCAGGCACCAGATACAGCGGGAATTTGTTTTTTTCGTCTTGCCGTCGGCATTCGCCCAGGGTCCGGTCCAGGTTGATGATTCGGTTTTCAGGCAAGGTGATGGTGCAGCCCAGTCCACTCATTGGGGACAGGGACAGCCAGAAGAGCAGCAGGGCAAAGCAGGCCCGGTGCCCAAATATTTTGTGTTTTACTGCCATGGTTTTTACTCCACCTTTGTTTCAATCAAGTCGTCCATCGACTGTAGTTCCTTGAAGCTATGGTAACTGAACCACCAAACCACCGGCGAAAAGAGGACCATACCTAACATCGTGAAGGGGAGGTATACAAAGCCAAAGACATTTCCTTCAATAGGAATCCAGTAACACCATGCGAACGGCAGGGCGAAGACCAAAGGCCGCTGAGCCTTTAGAAATTGGGTTTCGATCACTTTCCAGCTTCGTTTTTTTCGAAAGCCCCACCAAAATAACGCCAGCCGAACCCCTAGGATAACCGCCAAAAACAAGGGCAATCCAGGCAGTTCTAAATATACATTGGTGGACATCCTCATGTGCATCCCCGAATGCACCGAAAGTGCGGCGGCAGCCAGCAACCAAAAGGGGTGGCCTGTGAAAGCGGCGACCCACAACAAACACCGCAGTGCTGGCGCTAGGGTGCAGCCTTCGTCGCTATCATTCAAAAAAGCCCCTCGGCTCTTTCCCAGCATTTTTTCCTGGTGGTGTTTGTTTGGATGAAGAAAAAACCTCGGCAAGTTTTTTTCGGAAGCAGGGCAGAATCAATGATCGCTGGTGGTCTGAACCAGGGATTCTCTCTGACAACCTGACCTCGGGGTTCAGGCTACAAGATCTCGGGTAAACCCACAATCTGAGAATCCGAAGGTCCGCTTGGCTGGAGATCAGCCAGGGAGCAAAAGAAAGCTGCGTGAAGACCTAAGCTAGCCGCTCCCCTAAAAAGGATAGCCCCAAAACACCGAGGTTTGGCTGCCTTCTTCCCCCCAGGCGTGGTCTAGCCTGAACACGGCGCTGGAAAAAATCGCCCGGAGGCCGAGGCCGGTGGAGGTCTTGAAGTCTGAGTACAGGCTTGAGTCCCTGCGGGAGCTCACTTGGCCCAGCTCATAAAAAGCGGCGAATTGCAGGGAGTTGTAGACCCCACGGGCGACCAGAAAATCAAAGGGCAGCCAGTTCTCTAAGGCGTAGTACCTCAGTTCATTGCCGATAAAAAAGCTGTAGGCGTCTTGGAACCGAAAGCCTGGGTAGGCCCTCATCCTCTGGGTGCCGCCCAAGGCGGTGGCTGAGCCCAAGGAGGCTTCTTGTTCAAAGAGTTGCTGCTCCGCCAGTGCCTGTTCGGCACATTCGGGGGCTGCGTCTTCGGGGCAGGTGTAGGGGATATACACTGCCTTGCGGGTCACCGTGGATTGGGAATAAAACAGGCTGCTCGCCCAGACCAGCCGGCTGGAAAACATCGGGTAAAAGGCGGCTAAGTCCAGGTCATCTTGGTAGGAGTTGCTGATGCTACCGTCAGAAAAGGCATAGGCCCACCGGTCCCATTTGGTTCGGTAACCAATGTGCGGGTCTCTGCGGTTGTCGGTGTCGTCTAGGTAGCCACCGATCCGGTAGGTCCAGCTGGTGATGCTCGGGTCTAGAGTATCCGCAAACTCAATGCCATCAGACGTGGCGTAGGATTGTGGGGCGGTGACGGTGCGGAAGGCGCTGGCGAAAAACTCCAGTTGGCCTTGGTGGCGTCGGTATGAAAGATCCAACCCCAGGGTGTCGCTTTGGGAAGCCTGGAAGTTGAGGCTCGGGTCTGACGGTGAATTTGAGCCTGTGCCGTATTGGTCCACACTCAGGTTTTGCACCTTAATATAGGTCGTCGATAGAGAGAGGTGCTCCAGTCCGGTCGGTAACCCGCCGACCCAAACCGCCTCGGCGTCAAAATCCCCTTGGATCTTCCCACCGATCAACGACACGCCGTCACCCAAAATCCCGACGCTATATAGGCCCAGACCGGCTGCCTGCCCAGTCCCAGGGATATCGACCACCACCGGGACCACAAGGTAGGTCAGGTCGGTCTTTTCAGCAGGTCGCCTGTCGAATATAAAGGCGGAGCTGGTTTGGGTGGTTGCCACAACAATAAACAAAAACAACCAGGGGACTTGATAACGCATGTTTATCTTCTTATTGATCGAAGGAGAAATAAGACCCAATCTACCTGCTGAGCTAAAAAAAGCTATTCGTAATATCACTCAAGTTTGACCTTATATAAGGTGTAGGCCTTTTTTTTATCGAAGCCAGTGAAATACAAATGTCCCTGGAGATCCGCCCCCCTCAGGAACATAAACTTGGCGACCGAACGCAGGCTGTCTACCTGTTGGAGCAGCGCCCCTTGTCGATCATAGACTTCAATCAGAGGGTCCGTGGGGTAATAGCGTTTTCGTTCGAATAAAAACCAATGTTTGGTGACCCTAGACAAGGTTTTACTAACAATCAGTTTGGTCTGTGTTGCCTGAACGCCGACAATTCTCACTTCGGACGTTGCGTGCCCTCGAAACCCCTTCAGTGGCTGGATGAAGGGTTGGGTGTTTGAGGCTGCAACGGCTCGGTCGCCAGAGGGCCGCAACAATTGAAACCCCTCTTTCAATAGTTCCATGATATCGGGGATCTCTCCGGGGTAGGGGGCTAACAAGAGGAGGTTATAGTCTTTACCTAAAGGTCGTTGCCTTACTTTTTTGAACAGGATGTCATTGGCCCGGATTTGGCCGATATAAAATTCATCTTCTGTTTCTGTCTCCAAACGGCCCAGGACATAGATCTGGCCGTCTGGAGCCAAAGCAATATCCCTCAAGTTGGATTGGTTCCCTGCCAGAAGCTTGAGGAACTCCCCGTCTTTATCCAGGATCAGCACACCGTATTTGAGCTTTCCCTCTTCTTTCCATTGGAGCACGACATGGCTAGCTCCTGAGGCGGAGAGTTCAAAGTCTACGACAAAAAGGTCCTTCGCTGCAGCAGGCAGAAACTTAGAAAGATCAACCGCTCGGTCGAAACGGCCATCTTTCTGATAGAAAAAAAGCTGTTCTTCTGGCTTAAACGCCAGGACTCGGATGTCGCCGTCCCCAGAAACTTTCAACTGTTTCATTTGTCTGGTGCTCTCGACGTCTTCGAGGATCACCTTGGAAACAACCGTGAACTTCAGGTCTTTCGCCAAACAATTTGGGCTCAAACCAACCAACACCAGGGCGACCAGTGTCGCCCATTTTAAGGGAAGAAAAATATTCATCAAAGGGATCTTGATCATTCAGTTGATGAGCCGACTGGCCCAGTATTCTACGTCTTTAAAAAAACAGCTCGCTGAAACCAAGGTTCCACAAGCCTGCTTGAATCTATACATAAAACAGGCGGATGGTACAGGAAAGGACCATTAAATATAGTTCATTTCCAGGGGCCGGTGAAACTGTATTTTTCCCAGCACGCAGGCTGGCTAGTTCTCTCAATGAAGTTTTAGATATGAATGAAACCAACGGTCTGAATCGATATTTGGGGAAAATCCTGAATAAATAATGGATTCGAACGGTGAAGATTCACATCTAAACTAAAAACTTTTTCCCCGCTCAAAAACCTGAGATATTTCAGATGCTGTTGCTTTTAGTACTTGCCATCGACGTCTTAAATCGTTGCATTTTTGAGGAAATGACCTATAGTCGAAGTAGATTTTTCACATTATCTGGAGATACCATGAAACGCCTTTTTTTAAGCCTGATTTTCTTTTGTTTTGCTACCTCTCTCATCGCTGCGGACCTCAGATACATCGGCTCTTCAACCGTCGGTAAGTTCATCAAAGACGCCTCTTCAGTCTACAAAGGGGGCAGTTTAGCCATGGACACGGTGCCAGAAAGTTCTGGTGGAGAAAAGTGCGCCCTTGGTGGTCAGTGCGAAATCGGCGGTGTCGCCAGATCGGTTGGCAAAAAATATCTCGATAAGGGTGCTACGGCGACTCTAATCGGCAAAGATGCCATCGCTGCGGTAGTCAACGCTAAAAACAAAGTCAGTGGCTTAAGCTCTAAACAGCTGACTGGGATCTTTACGGGTAAGATTAAAAATTGGAAAGATGTTGGCGGTGCAGACCTCCCGATTAAAGTTTATATTGTGAAGAAGGGCTCCGCCACCAGAAAGGTCTTTCGGGCGAAAGGTATGAACGGGGCGAAATACCATGGAGTGAAGGTGATCACGCCAGACGCAAAAATCTTGACTAAAGTTGGCCGAGAAAAAGGTGCCATTGGCCAAATCAGCTTCGCCTTTTTGGCAGGGAATAAAAAGATTAAGGCGCTCAGCGTTGATCATCAAAAAGCCAGCCTATCAAACCCTAGTTACCCGATCACCCGGCCTCTATATTTAGTGACCAAAGGCGCTCCAACCGGTGCGGCAAAGGGCTTTATTGACTGGACCCTTTCCAGTGCTGGTCAAAAGGTGGTTAAAAATCGCTTCGTAGGGGTTAAATAAAAAACTCATGTTGCGATTGTTAGATAAACTGGGTTTTGCGCAGAAAATTTACTTCGGGCTAGGGTTCTTTGCCTGCTTGATCTTAGCGGTGATTATAGCCGGTGCTTCCGTGCTTTCTGCTGAGGACCAACTGGCTAAAGTCACCGAGGTTGCGGGAAGGCAAACCCGCCTCACGTACCGGATCAGTCAACAGACGATCCAGTATGTAGATGCCTTAGAAAGTGAGTCTAGCACCGATGAAATCAAGGTGTCCTTAACAGAGGCGATCTCGCTTTTCTCTGAGAGTCAAAAGACTCTTTTAGAGGGTGGCGAGGTGGTTAATGATAACGGGAGAACCCTCAGCCTTGAACCGGCAGAAGAACAATTTGTTGAAGATTTAGAACGAGTGGCCGAGCTTTGGTCCACCTATGAGGCGAACTTTTCTATCCTGTTTACACCAGGGGTGGATTACACCTCTGAAGAGTTTTATACTGCTTTTGAGGAGATTAAGGGTAGCCAGGAACAACTACTCGAATACACAACCGCTATTTTGTTGGGCATTCAAGAGGAGTCTTCGCAGCATAAAGCGGAGACCCAAAAGATCCTGATGATCGTGGCTTTGCTGACGGTGATCAGTATCATTGGAGCGACTCTTTTTGTGAAATTTATTTTCTTGAAGCCCATACGCCTGCTTTCAAAGGCAATGCGGGAATTTGAAGAGAGTAATGATTTTTCAGTCAAAGTTGAAGTGGTCAGTGATGATGAAATCGGGATGATCTCTAAGAACTTTAACCATCTTTTAGGCAACCTTCATCACACCATCGAAGGGATCTCCGAAGGAGCAGAGGCACTTTCTGCAGCTTCACTTGAGTTAGCCTCCACCACCAAAGAGATCGAAATAAACACCAATGGTGTGACCGAAGGTATCGAGTCATCTTCTACTGCATTGGCGGAAACCGGAGACAACATCCAGGGATTGGCAAAAGCCATTGGAGGGGCCAATACGGACCTCAATGAAATCCTTGAGGTCGCTCGTGTAGCGCAGCAAGATGCTGATAAAGGGAAAAAGGCGATCCTTGCGACCACCGACACCATGGCGCTCATCACGAATGATGCAAAAGAGATGGGTTCGATTGTCGATGTGATTGTGAGTATCGCCAACCAGACAAACCTGTTGAGTTTGAACGCTGCGATTGAGGCGGCGAAGGCGGGCGAAGCAGGGAAGGGGTTTGCTGTGGTGGCCGAAGAAGTGCGAAATTTGGCTGTACGTTCGTCAGACTCCACAAACCGGATCCAAGCGTTGATTGAGCGGAGCAACAGCAACATCACTCAAGGGGAGAAGGTCATCATTGATACCGGCGAAACGCTGAATCATATTTTGAAACAGGTAGAGAATATCTTCGAAGGAATCAACCGGATATCGAGCACGATGAATGCTCAAACCCAGACCACTCAGGACATGAGCTCAGCGGCAGATCAGCTGCGAGACGTGAGTGAACAAAACTCGAACTCGATGTCGGAGCTTTCGAAGTCCATCCATCAGGTTGATTTGACGACTGAGGACTTGAGCCGGATGGCTGATCAACTCCAAGACAGAGTTTCTGCCTTTAAGATGTAACGATTTAACCTCAGGGTTGTGAGTGGGAAGCGAACAAAGGGTAATACCCTCATGGTTACACCGTTCCCAAAGCAACTCTGTGGGTAGAGAAATGATTGGCTAGTTTTTAGAGCCGAAGGTTGGAGCTTCGTCCCTGAGATTTCCCACCTCAATCCATGATCATTATTTTATTTCCGTCACTGATGGTGACCCTCATCTCCAATAAGCCCCAAGCGGCCTTGATGCAATATACGCTTTGCTCCCCAAAAACTAAGGTGATCCCTATCCCCTGCTGATTTGGTTAGGGGGCTTGGCCCAAAATTTCTCTTTACAGGTCTTTGAGGCGGGCGTATAGATCTAATTATTAGAAGATGGGCATATCGGTATAAACACATTTATAAAAATATGGAGCCTCCATGACTAAAAAATTCCTAGGTACCTTGATCGGCTTGATCTTCATCGCCGCACCAGCTTTTGCTGAAACCACCGAAACCGGCAACGTGATTCTCCCTGTACTGGAGTCCTCGTATACCCCAAACCCTTCGGTTTCATTGATCGGCGGCAGTTTTACCAATGAAGGGAGCTCTGCCTCAGTGGTGGGTGTCGAACTTGCGATAGACTGCCCTTTGTTCCAAGCGGCTTCGGGCAATATTCGCCAGCAAATCAGCTACAGCACCGTGGGCTTCACGGGTTCAACGGTTTCTCTGATTGAGCTGAACCCCCACTGGATGACAGAAGTGGCAGACAACCTCACCGCTGGTTTTGGCCCCGGTTTAGGGATCGCCCAAACTTCGGTTACTGGCGGTTCGTCGTCTAGTGACTTTTCGGTAGGTATCGGAGCAAGTGCAACCTACAAAATGGATTCCCTACGTTTGGGTACTGAGTGGAGAAGCATGAACGGCAGCCGGTTTGTCTTAAAAGCCGGTTTGTCTTTTTAATCCCCTTTGCTACCAGGGCACCCGGGTGACTCGTTTGATAGACTAGCTCCATCAAACAAAACGTTGAATCACAGCGGTCGCCCTTTTACCTAGCAGAAACATGGTTTTTTAAAAAGTGCCTTCCCAACCGGGACGGCACTGAAACCATCCCCCCTACTGTTTTCCCCCTCCACCAAACTGATGAACAAGCTGCGGATAAACCCTCTGGGTGTGTTTGCCTGAGCCCTTGTCCTCAATGACCTTGGTTCAATCCGTCCCCTGTTTTGATTGAAACACTTAGGTCCAGCGGCCACCTTCCGGCCTCTTCTTGAACTTCACCTTCAATCAATTCGGTGTTGTGGCTGCTGTCTTCTTCCATTACCTCTCACCCCAGTTGATCATTGTTTCAAAAGACCCCCGGTTTCCCCAGTGGAGTTGTATTCCAGCGTTTCTTTGTGCCCGGCCCAAGGGGGCTGCAACCCTACCTGATCAAAAGTAACCCTTTGTAATAAAGAAGCAACTGAACAATTACCAAAAACAGGATTCAAAGTCTAATCTTGGGGAACTCAAGAACAAACAAAGCCCCGACCGTCACAGGCAACAACGGTTTGTTTGAGGTGGGCTTAGTGGTTCATCACAGGGGAGTGCCCTTCACTGTCCCAAGGCTTTCCTCTAATCTCTGTATGGATAGTCAGGTTTATTTCACAGGGTATTAACCTGTAATGGTTACAGTATGATGCTGAGGAAAATGGCGTCCAAAAAAAATATTTAGTTGCACATGAATCGTACATATTGTTACAATCAAACCTTATTTTCTTCGTCAGTTGAAAACGTCATTTGAGAGAAATCATGATAAACATCAAACTGATCATCAATATATTCCTAGCAAGTACGCTGGTTTTTTCGGTGGCAACTTGTAAAAAAAAGAGTTCTAGTTCCGCCACAACCACAACCGTCGCCGACGCCGGGACCTACCCCACCACCGTCGCAGCGATCACCTTAAACAGCAAGGTGAGTGTGGTTGATGCCAAGGCTTCGACAACAAATGCAAAAGTGAACTTTCAGGTCGCCGGGCAGCATATCCAAAGTGCGATCAACGTTGCAACCTTCGGGGCAACGACAGACTACGCTAAGGCGACGACCGATGTTTTTGTCAATGAGCAGTCTGCTCAAGCATTGAAGCAGGTGAACAGTATCCTCTGTTATGTTGGGCAAACCAAATATACGGACCTCACCAACAAAGACATTGGCTTTGGTCGAGGGATCTACCGTGCTCAGGTCAACGACACCAAGTGTGAAAGCAAAGGTGGCAGTGGCGGTAAGAGCAAAGGTGGCGGCAAGGTAACCTATTCGGATTGGGTGGTTGAGTCGACCCGTGCTGATTCGGCGTCTCCACAAATTGTGAAGTTTTGGGTCTCAGATGATCCTTCTGCCGAAGGTGCCCAGTCTATCGAAGGCCATATCACCCTGACTTCCGGTGCGACTGATGCCAACATATATGGCGTGTTTGTCTTAGACTTCGTCGGTTACGGCTATAAGCCGGACGGCACGGTTGATACAGCGACCGCAACCATGAGAGGACAAATCTCTTCTGAAGAAGTGACTGGCGGGGCGAAGCTGACTTATTATCAATGGATGAATGGGCAGGTCTTTGGATCCCCTTCGGACTTGGTTGAAGCGGTTATCTTGAACTGGACCCCAACTGGTGGATCTGGCTCCAGCACTGCTGTTGACTGGGGCCCAGCAGGCCCAACAACTGTGACCTTTGATTTCGCCTTTAACGACACTCATTTTTACCGCCAGAAAGGCACCAGCGCCGTTTGTTTAGACCGGAGTGCCTTCAACGAAATGGTTTGGTCTTACGGGATGTTTGATAAAAACGGTGCCGCAGTGGACCTCACCAGCGGCTTCCCGATTAAATTTACTTCAGGCACCAAGGTAGCCCATGGTTACATCGGTAACTACGGCATCTGGACTGAAGGTGGAGCCACCCTGGCAAGCGGGGACACGGTCACGAAAGAAGAGTGGGATACCAACGTTGCTGAGGTGAACTACACCGTATTCACCGCTGGTGGAAAGCTGGAAAAAAACACCAAGAAAGAAGTCACCTTAGCAGACGTCAAAAACATCCCGTTGTCCTGGGGACAATTTGATACAGCAACCGGCTCGTTCACTGACTACCGTGTGGTGTGGAATGGAACGAATATGGTCAAAGAAGCGCAGCGGAACCAATCTACCAACTGGGTATGGGCTGATTTAACCACAGCAACGGCGATTGATTTGAGCGCCGAGTTCGGTTTCTTCTTTTATTCCCAAGCCCTCGGTGGCAGCGGCATGGTTGAGCTTCGCAGCGCAACCACCGGAGCTTACGTCGCCCCGACTGCAACCACCAAAGTCATCTTCCACACCCGTAGTGTGGTGTACCCTGGGGATACAACGGTGCCAACAACCTTGCAGTGTTTTGGTAACGAATGCCCTGATCCATCAAGCTTTAGCTCTGGAACTGGCTATTTCACCGAAGTCACCGGTGCGGCAACCCATGTCTACACTTGGGACGCAACGAACAACGTCTTAAAAACCTCAGGGGGAACCGCTGTGCTGGCTACCACTGGCAGTAATAGTTTCTGGTCAGGCTCATTGGTCTCCCCGGCTGATGTGACTGCGGGCAAATTGAATTGCCCTTACGATGCAACCCAGTTGTGTCCGTTCATGGCGTTCCAAAACCTGACTACGTTCTACTCTTGGAACACAGGCCCCAACGACTGGGAAAAATTCACTGCCTTGAAGTCCGCTGATGGGACCTTCTTGAAATTTGACGAGCCTCTCAGTGTGAAGGTCGCTTATTCAGGTGCTAACGCCAAGTATGTGGGTTCTACTTTCTACCTTGAGTATGGTGGCTACGGAGACCTCTGGGGCTTACCAACCAAGTGTGTTGATTCTTCAACAGGCTTAGATGCGCCTTGCGGCGACAGTGTCTTCTGGATTCCTGAAGTCGCTTTGAAAAATGGTACCCTCGGGACTGATGCCGTTTCAGGTGCTGAATACGTGATCAAGGCTCTGGACATGGAGCAGAAGATGAAAAAAGTCGCTGCTGCAACATGTACCAACGCTGGATTGACGTTGACGACTGAAACACTGCCTGACGGTAGTAGTTTAGTTGACCCGAACCTCGGCACAGCCCCAGCCATTACTGGGCCTGCTACCGTGATCGGCGGCGTGATTAAAGCGACCTTATAAGGAGCAAAGGGGAGGCGAAAGCCTCCCTTTTTGTGTCGCTCTCAACATCGATTAAAATCAAAACAATCAAAGACCCACCGAAACCTCATGAACAAGCCACAAGGTGATGCAAGTTTGCACCATCAACCGGTTTGCTACCCCACACCGAGGTGTTCTGACTTCTTTCTGGTCCGAATTCAAGGTCCTTCGTCCCACCCCCGATTGCCCAAGTACCCACCAGAATACAACCCAAAGAGTGGATCAACAATCCATTTAATCCAGTGAGTTTTGGGGATGCCATGGCCTCGCACCGCCAACCCTCGCTGCATTTCCTAGGATTTTTTGTAGCCGGTTGTTGAATGGCAAGGTGCCATGGGGACGATGCGCAGGGTTGATCCGCTTTTGTGCCCCTGGAGGAGAGGGTAGGAAGGTTGTGTCATTCGAGTTGTCCTGGCTTTGACCTAGATAAAGACCGCCTAACAGGTATAAAGAAGAGAACTTTGCCTTAAAGAGCCGGTGTCAAGTCTTCACAGCCATGGTTCAGAGGTTAGAGGCTGTTCTTTGAAATCTGGAGGGTCTGACTCGGTGATTTAGGGAGGTTCCCATAAACTACCAGCCAGTTTGCTGGGTTTGGGCGAACTGTAAGATCAGCGAAGCGGCCAGTTCAAAACGGTGGTGGCTTTTTGAACCACTTAAATCATTGAGGATGTTGATTAAATGTGAAGTATCCCTCACCTGAGAAAAAGCATCGATGTGTAACGGTTGGTACCCAAAACGATCCAAATTTGCCTTCAATTGCGAGGCAATTTGGTCGATCTGAGAAGGGGACTGGGTCAGGGTAAACACCGTGTCGCTCAGGTACTGACCCATTAAATATTCGACCGCTTTACGCTGGGCTGGGAGATCGTGGTATTCGGTGGTTTGACTGTTGGGTAGGGCTTTAGAGTGAAAGTGGTTCGGGGTATTTCTTTGCTGGAAGCTTTGATTTTGATTATTTCTCTTTGGTGGATAGACTTCTTCTTGTAAGGCAGTCAGACTTGTATCTGCTTTTCGGTTCCACTGCGCACCCCCTTTGGGGTTCAGCCGTATCTTTTTCCCTTCATTTTTATAGGTGAGCTTGTACCCTTCCTGCTGTTTTTCTAAGATCCCCGCTTCATCAGCCCAGTGGTGCCTACGGTTAAGAAGCTGGAGATTGAGTTGGAATGTGCCGGGGGTCATGGGTTTGATCGGTTGGGTTGCTGTCTTATTGATGCCAGTACAAAGCTTCGCAGTGTCTTCTGTTTCGGAAAAAACAGCGCTGTACCTTGGGAAAGACCACCGCAAGCTTTCAGCAATGCTGGAAGCCCAGAAATCTGCCTTCAGTTTAACAGACCGTTTTCTTCTGTTCAAGAGCCTTGAAGCGCAAGGGAAACACACAAAGGCTTCTCAAGTGTTAAGGGCTTTTTCTAAAGGGTTACAGAAAAAATTAGAAATTGTATATCTATTTGAAAAAACAGATCTTCTTGAAAACAATAACGACACTAAAGGGCTGCTCGCCCTGTTGTCTGGGTTACCCGAGCAGCCCTTGCCGACCTTCCTCACAAGACACTTGATCATCGCTATCGGGAAAAGTCATCGAAAGAAGCCTGTCAGTCCAAGGGACCGTCGGTATTTTGAACGAGCTTTTGACCGCTTTGATTTTGCGAAGAAGAGCTCAACCCTGCTCCGTTTATACTTAGAGCTGTTGCCTGAACATGACTCCAAGGCGAGCTGGGCCTTGTTGCAGCTCTATCAAATTTCCGATATCGGCAAATTGCCTGTGTCGCTCAAAAAACGGTTCAGGTTTATTGCAGAGTCCCCTTCCCGGTATTCGAAAGAAATTGCACAACATTTTGAACGGCAGCGCAGGTTTCGCAATTATACCTACATCAGGGCGGTGGTCCCTGGGTTGCTGCCCAAACTGAAGTACGTTGACCATGGTGCTTTTGAAAGCCTACGGGCAGTGTATTTTGCAAGTTATATTCGAGCTAGGCGGTATTCCGATGCGCTCAAGGACTTGAATAATAGCCGTAAAATGAAGGGCTTTGATTATCTAGACGCAGAAAAATGGGAGCTTCAATTCACCTTGTATTTGAAGCTAGGGAACTTGAACCGGGCGTTAAAAATCCTAGGTCAGTTTGAGGAAAGCCAGTATAACCGAGAACTGAACAAAGCTCGGTTTCAACTTGGGAAGGCGTATTTTAATCAAGGCGAATGGATCCACTCTTTTGAGCTTTTGCGGAAAGTAGATGGCAATGGCTTCGCTGAAAAAGACCAAGTTCGGCTCCAGTGGAATCTGTTCATGGTGAATATACGGGTCGGTCATTTTGTGAACATGCAAAAAATCGCTGATTGGGCGGCTGACAAGGAATTTAAAGATAAGCGGGCAGCGGCCCGGTTTTGTTATTGGGGGTATAAGTTGGGGTTATACCGAACCGGTACCTACCTGAACTGCTACCAGAAATTTCCAACGACATTTTATGGTCTGCGTTCCAAGATCGTTTCGCAGCCCTACGGAGCCTTTAATCGTGGCGGCTCAGATCTAGTTTTTAAGTTTAATCGCCGAACCTTAGAAAAGTCTGAAACCGAGTACTTAGAGATGGTCGACTTGCTCTATACGATTGGTGAATCCCGGTTGGCGGATACCCTGATCGAGCTGGAAAAAACAGGCAAGCCGGACCTCACTTTTTTTGACCAGTTGCGGAAGGTGCTCTCGAAACATCAACGGTATTATGTAGCTTATAACTTGGTTCAGGCCCACTACGACGACTTGATCAAAAAAGATTTTTATGGCCCCCATTTCATCATGCTTTTGAATTACCCCTTGGCCTTTAAAGGCGAGGTCGTGAAGTACGCGAAGGCTGCTAAAGTGGACCCTGCCCTGGTCTTTGGGGTCATGAGGGAAGAGTCTAGGTACCGGGATTATGTACGGTCCGGCGCTGGGGCGATTGGCTTGTTACAATTGATGCCAAAAACCGCTCGCTTCGTGGGCAGGTTGCATAAAAAGAGGATCAAAAAGAGCCAGTTGGTGCAGTCAAAAGTGAATTTACAACTAGGTTCTTGGTATTTGCAGCGGCTGAGCAAACGGTACGATGGCGAGCTTGCCCATGTGCTAGCTGCCTACAATGGCGGTGCCACTCATGTGAAACGTTGGCGGAAAAACATCAAAGAAGGGGACCCCGACTATTTTGTGGAGCTGATCACCTTTCCTGAAACCCGTAAGTATGTAAAACGGGTTTTGAAGTCATACTATCTCTACCAAAATCTTTATGGGCCGTTGTAAGCTTTGGGTTTGTTGTTTGATCACTGCTGTGACGGTTGGGTGCAGTACGGGGAATTTTCTAGCTGTAGAGAAACCACCTGAGGCATTGCGGAGTCCGTCGGTTGAATCGATTGACCTGGACCTGATGGTTCGCTGTAAGCTCAAAATTTCTAATCTACAAGACACCAAAACCGGGAACTGTCGGTTTTGGGTTGGCGAAGACAGGGTTCGTATCGAGATTTCCCACAGTGTAATCGGCTTGATTCTTTTGGGGGAAGTTCGAGATGGGGTCGCTCGTTTTCTTGATGGCCAGACTGGTGCCCAAATGGCCAACTCTCGCAGCCTGTTCCCTCCTGCTTTGTTGGAGCTGAAACCCCAAGAATTCAAAGCCCTGCTTTTAGGCCGCCGTCTCATCGGGGTTCCTGGCTTTTCTGGCGAAGGGTTGCCGGACCATATGACCTTAAGCCGAGGTGGGGGAACTTTGGATTGGGAAGCATCCCGCTGGTTTGTCCAGCAAGGTTTATCTGTCCCCAGAGTCATCAGCATGAAAACCGGTCGGTTTACCCTGCGGCTGGTGGTCTTGGAACTCCAGCTAGGCCAGGGTGAAGGTTTGACCTTCCCCTGATCAATGGTCTCGTTTGAGGATGAAATCGGCGAGTGGCTTCAGCTCATCGGTTTTGAGTCCGCTGGCTTCGAGATGGGTCACTGCTTGGTGGTACGCTTGTTCCGCCAGCTTTTTGGAGGCTTCGAGGCCCGAGAGGCTAGGGTAGGTTAACTTTTTATTGCGCTGATCGCTGCCCACCGGTTTTCCGATCTGCGCCTCGTCTCCGGTTAGGTCTAAAATATCGTCTTGTATCTGAAAGCATTGACCTAAGCGGTGGCCAAATAGGACCAAGTGGCCCAGTTTGTCCTCAGGCAAGCCTGCGAGCAGCCCGCCGATTTCTAAGGCAGCGGTGATCAACTGGCCGGTTTTATGGTGATGGATATACTCCAGTAATTCCAAATCGCCTGTTGATTGGTCTGCTTTTATATCCGCTGCTTGACCGGCAACCATCCCCTGGTTGCCTGCTTTTAAACTGAGGCAATGGACCACCTTCAACAGAGTAGCTGGGGTATAATCCTCGGTGCGCTTCGGATCGCTGAGCAGCACAAAGGCCTCGCTGAGTAGGCTGTCCCCGGCGAGTAAAGCGATATCTTCCCCGTAAACCTTGTGGTTTGTTGGCTTGCCCCGGCGCAGGTCATCGTCATCCATGCAAGGTAAGTCATCATGGATCAAGGAGTAGGTGTGGATGAATTCCACTGCCGCCGCAAAAGGCATCGCCGGACCGGTCGGTTTCCCCGCCGCTTTGATCACCGCCAAAAGCAAGATCGGCCGAAGTCTCTTGCCGCCAGCCATCAAGGAGTAGCGAACCGATTCTTCTAACCCAGTGATTTGGGGGGCGAGAGCTGGGAAGGCCTGCTCGAAGTAGGTTTCAAAGGACTTTTTGAGCGGTTCAAAGGGGTTCATAAAGGTTCACCTAAACGTTGAAAAGCCAGCAGACGATCGCAGTGGCTTAAATCTTGTTGGGCATGAGACAGTTGATAACCAGCAGGCATGAGGGATAAGAGTGCGTCTTTTTGCTGGTGTCCATGCTCCAAAAGCAGAATGCCCTGTGGACGTAAAAGTCGCAACCCTTCTTGGAACAAAAGCCGGTAAAAATATAGCCCATCATCCCCACCATGGAGGGCCAATTCCGGCTCGAAGCTCTTCACGCTAGGGGACAAAAGGGACATTTCGTCTTTGGTGATGTACGGAGGGTTTGATACCAGCAGGTCGATCGGCTCGTTGAAACTTGCCAGGGTTCGGTCAAGATGAAAGTTGACGCTGGAGCCATTGGCCTCTATTTCTGGGCGGTAGGTTTCTAGGTTGAGCTTTGCCCAGTGAAACGCCTCAGGGCTAATTTCCAGTCCATCGACGGTAACCTGCATTGAGGCACAAGCCCAAGCGAGGGAAATGGCCCCAGACCCGATACCAAATTCAATGGCCTGGATGGGCCGGTCCCCAGGGTAACGCTCGGTGAGGTATTCGACCAACACCTCTGTATCGCTACGGGGGATCAAGACCCCAGGGCCTACTTGTAACGTCAAGTCCCAGAAGTGTGCGTCCCCCAAAATATAGGCAATCGGCTCATGGTTAAACCGCCGCCGAACCAGGGAGCGGACAGCAGCCCGCTCGGATTCGTTGAGGGGGCGGTCAAACTGAAGGAAGATATCAAGTCGGTTGATTTTTAGACCAAAAGCAACCAACAGCTCGGACTCTAAGCGCAGGTTGCCCTCAAAGCCTCGGCGTTCTAGTTCGGTTTTGATCCACAAAGCGAGTTGAGGTGGTGTCCAGGTGGTTGAGTTCATTTCATCAATAACAATGCATATTGAATCGCCTCAACCAAGTTAGCGGAATTGGCCTTGCCCTGCCCTGCGATATCAAAGGCGGTGCCGTGGTCCGGGGAACAGCGGACAAAGGGCAACCCAACGGTGACGTTGACCCCAGAATCAAAAGCCATCAGTTTTCCGGGGATGTGTCCCTGGTCGTGATATTGGGCCACCACAAGGTCGTATTTGCCCTTAAAGGCCTGGATGAAAACCGCATCCCCAGGCTCGGGGCCCGTCACATCCCAGCCCAGTGCTTGGGCTTGTTTTATCGCAGGTAACACCTGCTCCATGTCCTCAGAGCCGAAAATACCGGCCTCAGAGGCATGGGGGTTGAGCCCGCACACAGCGACCCTCGGTTTTTTGATCCCCAATTGTTGCAAGTGATGAACTCCGATTTTGATGGTGTCAAACACCCGTTTGGTGGTGATCTGCTGGCAAGCTTCGGACAGAGCCATGTGGGCGGTCGTGTGGATGATCCGTAAACTACGGGTCGAAAAGGTCATCCGGTAATCAGCCGTCTGGGTCAAATGGGCCAGCAGCCCGGTGTGGCCATCAAAGGGGTGACCCGCTAGGTGTAAAGACTCCTTGCAGATCGGGGCCGTGACCAGAGCGGAGATGATTCCCTTTCCAGCCAGTTCAGCGCCTAGCAAAATAGACTGGTAAGCCAATTCCCCTGATCCCGCATGTGGCTTGCCATAGGCGAAGTCAGTTCGGTTCAGTCTGAACCGGTCTAAAACCAGTATTTGGTTGTTTGAAGCTTTGGGTAGAACTTCTGGATCGTCGACGCAGATGATTTCGGTCCCAGGAGCAAAGAGGTTTGCAGACTCTTGCAAGACCTCTGCGTCACCGATGACAAGCATGCCAAATGAATTTGGGCTGACCTGAGGTAAGGCGTTGACAATCGTTTCAGGGCCAATGCCAGCGGCATCTCCCATGGTAATTCCAATGAGTGGTTGGGGTGTCATCTTTATAACAGACTCTTTGTTCTTGAAACAATCTTTTGGTTCTGCCTAGAGTTAGGAGAGGTAAAACCTGATTGGATTTCTGTTTTTTACTATACGGGTTCCTCTGAGTTCGGTAAACCTTGACTATCCGTTTAGTGTTTCACTGTGATATCAAAACAGGAAATCACTCGTATTCAGCCTGATAGGAAATCATGATTCAGTTTCAAACCTCCGGTGAACAGCTTATTTGCATCCCTCAACAAGAAATCATTGCCTCAAATGTGCCGACGATGCGCGAGGAGTTGATCGACTATTTAGACAGAGAAACCGCTTGGAACGAGTTGGTCTTCAACTGCCAACAGGTGGAAACCTTGGACTCCATCGGCATCAACTTGATTGTTGGCCTGTTTAAACGTGCCCGGGTTGCGGAAAAGTCTTTTAAAGTTTCAGGATGTAATCCTGCAATTGTCAAAGTGTTGCAGCTGTTTAGGCTAGATGAGCAATTCACCGTGGAGGGCCAGGCGTGAACGATGATGATATGCTGGTTGGCTTTTTAGAGGAAGCTAGAGAACATTTATCGACCATCGAACCGGACCTTTTGGTTTTGGAATCGGACCCGAACAATACTGAAACAATCAACCGGTTGTTTCGAAGCGTTCACTCGATCAAAGGTGGGGCCGGTTTTTTTGGTTTGGATCGCTTGAGTCAAATGGCTCATGTGATGGAAAACCTCATGAGCAAGGTGCGTAATGGACAGATCACCTTGGAACAACCGCATATTGATGGTTTATTGGCTGGCTTAGATCAGCTCAATAAAATGATCGCTGACTCTCAAAATTCGAATGATTTTGATATCACCGCCGAAAAAGTATTATTGGAACAACTAGCTGAAGGGAAACCTGCCGTTGTGGCTGCTCCTGAGCCCGTAGCCGCTCCTGTTGCGGCGCCGGCAGCTGCCCCTGTTGCAGCCGCCGTTCCTGTTGCGGCTCCTGCGCCTGTTGCCCAAGAGTTTATTGAAGAAGTGAGCGAGTTTGAGATCCCCCAGAAAGAGTTGGATTGGGTCACTAAACATCAGATGAATCTTTATGCGGTCAGTGTGTACCTCAATCGAGACATCATGTCGAAGGGCAAGACTCCTTATGAGTTTATCAGCGACCTTGAAGAACTGGGCAGATTCATTGACTCCTATTTGGATACTGAAAACGCACACTCTTTAGGAGACGGTGGGGAAGACGATCTGCGGTTCACCTTTGTGTTCGCATCGATCATGGACCCTGTGATTGCCGCAGAGGGATTGACCGTATCCCAAGATTACATCCAGCACCTGAAACTAGAAGACATCGTAGACCGGAAGCTTAGAGTGGTGCACCAAGTGAAGGCGCCGGTAGCGGTTGTTGCGCCAGAGCCAATTGCGGCTCCTGCTCCAGTAGCAGTGCCAGAGCCTGTTGCAGCCCCCGTTGCAGTGGTCGAGGCACCCCCTGAAGCTGCCCCTGCGCTCCCAGAAGTGGTCCCGAACACGGAAGTTGTTCAAGCGCCAGCACGTAAAGGTGCGGACCATAAGAAGCTTAAAAATGATGAGTCGATTCGGGTTGGGGTTGGTAAACTAAACAAACTGGTGGACTTGGCTGGCGAGTTGGTGTTGGTGAGAAATCAGTTGCTCCAGGCAGGCGAGAAACAAGGGAAGCGGGAGGCTGGCTTTGCAAGCATCTTAGCGAGCTTGAATATCGTGACCACAGAGCTACAGGAAGAAATCCTGAACACCCGGATGCAAGCGGTGCAAACGGTATTCGGCAAGTTCCCTCGGTTGATCCGGGAGCTTGGTCGAAGTTTAGGTAAAGACATCAACTTGATCACCGAAGGCGGGGAAGTTGAGCTTGATAAAACCGTCTTGGAGGCTCTCTCAGACCCACTCACCCACATGATTCGTAACACGGCCGATCATGGTATTGAAGGCCCCGACGAGCGAAAAAAGGCAGGCAAGCCGCCGCAAGGGAAGTTGTTGCTGAAAGCTTACCATGAATCGGGTCAGGTGATCATTGAGGTTTCCGATGATGGTCGTGGTATCGACGCCGATAAAATTGCAGCAGGTGCCTATAAAAAAGGGCTGATTACCGAAGAAGACATGGGGATCATGTCGGAACAAGAAAAGGTCAACCTGATTTTCTTACCAGGGTTTTCAACCGCTCAGCAGGTGAGTAGTGTCTCCGGTCGTGGAGTTGGGATGGACGTTGTCCGTAGTAACATTGAACAAATCAGTGGCACGGTGAACCTGAGCAGTAAACTTGGGCAAGGCACCACATTGAAGTTGACCCTTCCGCTGACCATGGCGATTGTCAGCTGTTTGATTGTTGAGTCTGAAGATCAGCGTTTTGCTATCCCCCAAGTGAACTTGGAGGAGCTGGTGATGCTGAAATCCGAGGACTTCCACACCATGCTAGGCCATGTTCAAGGTCGTCAGGTCTTAAAACTCCGTGGAGAATTACTGCCGCTGGTTTCACTGGCAGAGGGTTTGGGGATTGATGAGCGAAAATCAAAGGCTTACCGTAATTTTCTGAGCCAGTTAGGGAGCAGCGCCTCCGAAAAGAAGGCCGGCGGGAAGAGCGAGTCAGCGGGGGTCTATCACTTAGAAGATTGGGCAGACCGTTCTGCGAATAAAGAAGCGGTGCGGGTTTTGATCATTTCTGTTGGGATCACCAAAGTTGGGGTGGTTGTGGATTCAATTGTTGGTTCGGAAGAAATTGTCGTCAAACCGATGCCCGAATACCTCAAACAACTGACCTCTTTTTCCGGGGCCACGATTTTGGGTGATGGTCGAGTTGCGATGATTTTGGATACCCTAGGCTTTGTGCAAAACAATCAGTTGAGCATGACAGAGCAGCGGGTCCAAACAAAAGGTTTGGCAGAGCACCAATCCAACTTAGAGGAAACCCAGAGCTTATTGGTCTTCGATAACGGGACCAGCGAACAGTTTGCGATCACCATCCCCCTGATCCAACGGGTCGATGAAATCAACCAGGATCAACTGCAAAAGGTATCGGATAAAGAATACCTGGAATACCGAGGCGAACAAATGCGAGTGTTGCGTTTGGAAGACCACCTGGATATTTCTAAGCCTGAAGTGCGGGGCGATAGAATCAGCATGATCATACCTAAAGAAACCCGGACACCGGTCGGTTTATTGATCAATCGGGTGATCGACACCAAAACCATGCTGATCGACGTTACAGAAGGATCGATCCATGGGCCGGGAATCTTAGGTTCGACGCTGATTGATGGGAAGATCACGTTGTTGCTTGATTTATACGCAATCTTAGAGGCTGGAGAGCCTGACTCTCTACACAAGACGAACTTTACAGCTGAAACGGTCAAATCCAGTCGAATTTTAGTGATTGAGGACACCCCTCTGTTTCAAACGATTGTACGGGAATACCTGACTAGCGTAGGCTTTGAAGTTGATGTTGAGGAAAATGGCCGGTTGGGCTTGGATGCGATTGAACGCACCCGGTATGACTTGGTCTTGTGCGACATCGAAATGCCAGTGATGGATGGGTTTGATGTAATCCGCTCCTTAAGAGCCGACCCAAAACACAAAGACTTACCGGTGGTTGCGCTGACAAGCTTAGACGACGAAAAACTGATCCAAGAAGGTTTAAAAGCTGGGTTCAACGAGTGGATGATTAAACTCGATAAAGAACGGATGCTGAAAACTGTAAACGACTATTTATCCTAAAAAGGAGCTCATATGCCTCAAGTGGCGACATTCCATATAGGCGATGAAATCTTTGGTGTTAATATTTTATTAACCAAAGAAATCGGTCGTATCCAAGAAATCACTGATGTCCCTCAGTCTCCAGATTATATTTTGGGGCTGATGAACTTGCGGGGGCAGATTGTGACTGTGATGGACCCTGGGGTTTTCCTTGGCCAGCAAAGCGCTGTTGACTCTGAAGATCGTAGGTTGATTATCTTAAAAAATCAGGGCGAGTTGGATGAACTGTATCGCAACGACCTGATCAGCGAGCCAAACACTAGCAAAGATACGTTGGCGATTGTGATTGATCAAATCAGCGACGTTCTAGATGTGGACGAAAAGGATATCCAAGGCACTCCGCCCAACCTGAGTTCTGTGCGCAAAGAGTTTGTTGCTGGTATCATTCAACAGGGAAAAAAACTGATTATTCTCCTTGATATGGGCAGTCTTGCAAAACGTTGTATCCCGCAAGATGAAGCTCTCACTTAAAATATTTTCCATTGATCGATTCATATGAGCAAGCCCATCAAAATCATGGTCGTTGATGATACGATCACGTACCGGCAGATTGTAAGTAAAGTTGTTCAGTCGATTGAGGGCACTGAGTTTTGTTGCAGCGCTTCTTCTGGCCGGACTGCATTGATGAAACTGGAAGCATCACAACCGGATCTTATTTTTTTGGATGTTTTGATGCCCGAAATGGACGGCATAGAGACGCTTATTCAGGTCAAAGCTAAGTACCCTCATATTGCCGTAGTGATGGTCAGTGGGGTCGATTTCGAAAATGCAAAAGTGACCTTAGAGTCTCTGGAGGCTGGTGCTTTGGATTTTGTGGCTAAGCCGCAAACCACAGGCATGGCCGAGAGTATGGCCCAGCTTAAGGAAGCCTTTGAGCCGATCATTCAATTGATCCGGGATCAGCTATACCCACCGACAAAAACTCTTCCGGTGGTACAACCCCCGAAAGCGGTCCAGGTCGTTTCCACACCCCAAGGCAATCAACCCTTTGATTTGATTGTTTTAGGAATCTCGACTGGCGGCCCAAATGCCCTGTATAGCCTGTTTTCTCTTTTGAAAGGAAAGCTGCCCTGCCCGGTACTGATTGTACAACACATGCCGGCCATGTTCACTAAGTCATTGGCCGACCGGCTAGACGGGATCAGTGAAATGACGATCGTAGAGGCCGCAGGCGGAGAACTCGCAACCCCAGGCACCGTGTATATCGCTCCTGGTGGAAAACACATGGTTGTGAAAAAAGTAGGCGGCACTTACGCTCTGGAAGTGACGGACACACCAGCGGTTAACCATTGTAAACCTTCGGTGGATGTCTTGTTTGACTCTGTCGCAAGCCTCAGTGCGAACCCTCTTTCTGTGGTGATGACAGGGATGGGGAAGGACGGGACCCGTGGGGTGGCAAGCCTCAAACAAAAAGGGACCTACACCTTGGTGCAAGACCAAGAAAGTTCCATCGTATGGGGTATGCCAGGTAGTGTCTATGAGGCGAACTTGGCAGATGAAATTCTCTCGATCGAGGGAATCGCAAAACGAGTCACTGAGCTAAGCCACAAAAACCTATAAGTGAGATTTTTTCATGGCTAAGGTGTTACCACTGACCCCCCACGAGTTCAGTAAAATTAGAGATTTGTTGGTCTCGGTTTGTGGGATTGATTTGAAGTCTGACCAAGACTACTTGGTTGAAACCCGGTTGACCGAGTTAGCTACCGAAGTTGGGGCCTCAGATTTTGGAGACTTGCACCGCCTGATCGTTGCAGACAACGTGCTCTTGTCTCGGGTTGTCGACTTGATGACCACCAATGAGACACTCTGGTTTCGAGATGATTCTTGCTGGTTGACAGTCAAAGAAAAATTTTTGCCTGAGATGATCGCCCAGCTGGAAAATGGCCAACAGAAAATCCGAGTTTGGTCGGCCGCTTGCTCGACCGGGCAAGAGGCTTATAGTTTAGCGATGCTGATTGATGAAGAGGTGACCCGGTTAGGGAAACCGCAATTAGCTGGCCGTTTTGAAATCATGGGCACTGATATTTCTTCAGGTGCGGTGTATTTAGCCCAAAAGGCTCGATACGATGGTTTTACAGTCGGCAGAGGTTTATCCCATCAACGTCGTGATCAATATTTTACGCCAGACCAAAGCAGCTACTTGTTGAATGATGATATAAAGTCCAGGGCTCGGTTCCAACAGTTTAATTTGATGGAAAGCTTTGCTTCCCTAGGTAAGTTTGACTTAGTCTTTTGCCGTAACGTAGCCATTTACTTTTCAAAAGAGTTTAAAGAAGAGTTATTTGCTAAAATAGCTGATACTTTGGTGCCCACAGGCCGAGTGCTGTTAGGGGCCACCGAATCCTTGTTTGGGCTGAAGACTCCCTTCGTCAATGATTCCTATGGGAACGGGGTTTATTACCGAGTGGGGGTGAAATGAGCCAAGAACAATTGAAGATTCTGGTCGTAGATGACAGCGATGTCCTCAGGCGAATTGTTCGTGAAGCCTTAGGAGTGATCGAGTGCGAGGTTTTCGAAGCTTCAGATGGAAAAAAGGGCTTGTTGGCCTTGGCTGAACACCCGATGGACTTAGTGATTTTGGATTGGCATATGCCAGAGATGGACGGCTTAGAAATGTTTTTTGCGATGAAGGAACAAGAAAAGTTGATGTCTATCCCGGTGATCATGTTGACTGCAGAAGACCACAAAGAATCGATGTTAACCGCCATTCGCTCAGGGGTACGTCATTACCTGACAAAACCCTTTACCCATGAAGACTTGTTGGCGAGGGTGGTGCAGGTGCTGCGGCTGGATCAAAAATGAAAGTTGCTCTGTTAACTGCCGGCGAACCAGCACAGTCGATTGTGGACCGTCTCGCAGCCCTTGGAGTGAGCCCTGTTCTCTCTCAAAATGCGGTCACCCTGCTCCAACAGGCAGAGCAAGACCCCGACCTACAGTTGGTCTTGCTTTGCGGGCCTGCTGACACCGAAATGGAGTCGCAAGTGCGGCTCTTGCGCAGGTTCCCTTATTATCTATACCTAGTCTATCTAAACGAAGGTGATTCACCTCCGAATGGCGATTTGATCCGGGTTGGGGTTGATGAGTTTTTTCATCTTTCCTGGCTAGAAGCGTCGTTCTTAGATCGAATGTTCGCATTGGAGCGTTTTTTACTCGCTCATTCGATCGACTTGGATTCGATCGGAGGGGCCAAGGATCGCTCAAAACGGCAAACCTTAAATTTAGAATGGGGTTTAAAGTTTGCTGATGGTGACAAACAGTTCTATGAGACCTTGATAGGGGTGCTGTTAAAAAACCTAGATGATTTAAAGGATCAGTTTGACCAAGGCCCGATGGATGGTTGGCAGAACCTAGCCCAAAATGCTGTTTCCTTGGGTGCCGAAGATTTGAGTGATTGGACGGATGATTTTTTCACCCACAAACGGCTCCGGCAACGCAGCACCTCCCATGCGATCAAACGGCTAAAACGCAGGTTCAATCAGCTGAGCGAGTCCTTGATGAATGCAACCCAGCAGTTGTCGCAGGCTGGTTATTTTGAGATTGACCCCGAGACTGCAACCATCGATAGGTTTGTAGGTTTGCGGATTCTGGTGGTCGAAGATATGCAACACAATCGTCTACTGCTCAAGCACATGCTGGACCGCAAAGGTTGCCGGATTACTGAGGCGGTAAACGGAGCTAAGGGTTTGGAGGTGATCAAATCAGAGCCGATTGATTTGGTGTTGATGGACATGAACATGCCTGTCATGGACGGCTTTGAAGCCACAAAAGAGTTGCGGATTTGGGAGCAAGAAACCAGCCGGGGGCACCTGCCAGTGCTCGCCTTGACCGCCCTAGCGATGCGTGGGGACAAGGAAAAATGCCTCGCTGTGGGTTGTGATGCTTACCTGCCGAAACCCATTGACGCCGATGCGCTGTATAAACAAATAGGCGAATTGGTCGCTGCACCCGGCAGCTCCGCTGCACCCGTCACGAGCACCTTGAAAAACCCTCTGAGTGTTGGGATTTTTACCACGAACCAAGTCTATAAATATGTACTGCAATGTTTTTGTAGCCAGCTAGGTCTAAAGCCTCGGTTTCTTGAAAGAGAAGTGGATTTGATTGAGGTTGCAGAAAAAAGAGAGGTTGAGCTGATTTTACTGGATCAGGAGAGGGACATTAAGTTGGCCTATTTGATTCGGGATCAGTACCCGACCCAGCAGCTCAACTTGTTTGGGGAAAACTATGATCGGCGGGGCAGCGTCTTGATGACCTCTGACCATGTGATCAGTGTTCCGTTTCAGTTGAATCAGTTACGTGATATTTTCACCTTCCATCACGCTCAGCTAGAGCAGAGGATACAATTCAGCGAAATCATCGAAGATTTTAATTCCCTGAAGTCGATGAAAGGCCAAACGGGGATCGAAGAATTGGTGGCTCAGTCTGGCGGGCAGTTGGCCGCTTGGCAGAAGGCGTTTCGAAAAATCGGCGGCGATCTAGTGTTGAGTCAGTCCTTTGATTATCATGGTCGCTTGGGGCTGATCTTGGCGGATGTATCGGGGCATGATGTGAGATCTGGGTATACCGCTTCTTGGTTTGCTGGTTTGATCAAGGGTGTTTGGAAAAACCACATGATGCCTTATGATCTACTGGTTTACCTGAACAGTCATTTTTATCCCGACCAGCTGGAGGAAGACAAACGTTATGTCTGCGCCTTGGTGTTGCTGTGGGACCCGGTTCAGGAACGGTTGAGCTGGGCGAACGCTGGTATCCCTGGTGGGATTGTACTCAGGAAAAACGGAGAGCGTGAAGAACTGAACTGGCGAGGTGTTCCGATTGGGATGTTCCCTGATTTGCAGGTTTTTGATCAAGGGGAAATTGATTTACGGCCTGGGGATGCGATGATTTTGGCAACCGATGGGATTTTAGAGTCAGTCCCTGGGGATGTGATCCAGCAGTTAAGCTTATCTGGTGAAACTCCAGAAGCCTTGTTAGATCAGGTGGTCGATTTTGTGATCCGATCCTTGGAAGTCCAGGACGATTTGACCTTGGCGGTTTTGAAACCTGCCGAAAGCTACTTGCCGCCCGGCGGGTACCGGAACCGAATGCACGGGACGATGGAAGAGTCTTATGAGGAGGTCAAGCGGATCAAGGCTTACCTCACCTCGGTGACGGACTTGGATTTTGATTGGTCGATGTGTTCGGTTGCGATTAAAGAAGCCTTGATGAATGCTTTAGAGCATGGCAATAAAGGAAACCCTGAGAAGGAAATTTGGGTTGATGTTTGGGTGGATGAGCTTACGCTGGTCGTACGAGTCTCTGATCAGGGCACTGGTTTTGACCTGATGACAGAAAAGAAGCGGCTTGAATCTGAAGGGGATTTACGGATTCAAGGCCGTGGGCTACACTTGATGGAAAACATAGCCAGTGAGGTTAGTTTTGTGGGCTCTGGAGTGCAAATGATATTTAAAGCGCTGGGCAGTCCGGCGTAATTCGTAGAAAAAGAATGACAACGATTAGGAGTAGTCATGAAAATGTTGATTGTAGACGATGACGAGATCAACCGAAGGTTGCTGCAAGCGTTAGCAAAACCTTTTGGGGAAACCGTATTGGCTTGTAATGGAAGAGAAGCGCTCGACTTTTACCGAGTTGCTGCGGAAGAAAAAAAGCCTTTTGCTGTGATCTTTTTGGATATCATGATGCCTGAAATGAGCGGTCATGACTGTTTGCAGGAAGTCAGGTCCTATGAAAAGAAAAATGGCGTTGAATCTGGAGAAGGCTCTAAAGTGGTGATGGTGACCGCATTAGGGGACGCTCGGAATGTGATGAATGCGTTTTCCGCCGGTGCGGAGTACTACTTGGTGAAGCCGGTTCAGCAGCGCAAGTTGTATGAACTGATGTCTGAAATGGGTTTTAAGCCTGGTGTAGAGGGCTAGGCCATAGCCGCTAGGTTGAAGGCTCGTTACCTCCTCACAGACCCGTGCCCTCAAGTGGGCACCTGAGGGCAAACAGGGTGGCGCAACCGAGGTTGCAGATTCTTAAAGGATTATAAAATCAGAATCTTCCAGCACCTGCACATCATCCCAGCCGCCCAAGTCTTTGAGGTCCATCAAAACCTTGGCTCCTTGGATCCGTTGCTCTTTACTGAGCGGCACATAAGGCAACCGAAAGACAGGCTTGACCCAGCCTAACATCGCCAAAGCGGTGTTCAACGAAATCGGGTTAGGCTCACAAAACAACCAGTCAAACAGAGGAGTCAACCGCTCATTCAGGGCGTTGTCTTCAGTTTCCATCAACCGTTTCATCACCGTTGGCAGCAGGTTGCTGGTTACAGAAATGACCCCCCGGCCCCCGCCTTGGTGCCTGCTCTCATAGGCTTGGTCATCGTTACCCGACCAACATGAGACATGTTGAGGTCCGTAGCTTTTGATCCTGTCTATGCCTGCACATTCCTTGATCCCCACAAAATTCCGGTGGTTGCTAAGCTGTTCGATGACTTCTGGGGTGATGTCTTGGCTGGTTCGACCAGGGACATTGTAGACGATGGCTGGCCCCAATTCCAAAAGCTTTTGAAAGTGGGCGATTAAACCGGCGTCAGATGTTTTTCCATAGTATGGGTTCACTTGCAACGCACAGTGCATCCCCGTGGCGAAGCCGTGCTGCGTCGCTGTAAACGCCTCTTTGGTGTTGTTGCTGCCGGTGTTACCCACCACAATGATCTGGTCGCCAAATTGTTTGACTGTGTGGCCGATCAACATCACATGCTCTTCCCAGTCCAACAGATGACCTTCGCCGGTGGTGCCGCCGATGATCAAGCCGTCGATGCCTGCGTCGATCTGTTTTTGAACCAGTTGATCAAAGGCAATTAAATCCAATTGACCTTCTGTGTCGAAGGGGGATTTGATGGCGGTGAGAACAGAGGCTTGATTGAAATCTTTCATGCCAGTCCTTGTCGAAACTGCTGGTTGGTGCTAGTGTTGCTATAATGGGAAAACCTAATGTTTCATGAGAGCCTTTATTTTGTCCAGTTCACATCTGCCCCAAACTCTTGTCTTAGATACCAATATCCTGTTGAGCGACCCACTGGCGATTTTTGCCTACCCGAAGGTTCGTTTGATCGTGACGTTGTCTGTCCTAGACGCCTTGGATCAGTTTAAAAAAGAATACAATGAGCGAGGCCGAAACGCCCGGATTTTGGCCCAGACCTTTGAAGAATTACGGTCCCAAGGCAGCTTGACCAAAGGTGTCACCCTCGAAAACGGGGCGTTGCTGGTGGTGGACCTCGAAGAGGGGTTGAACTCGGTGCAGGGGCTGAATTTACTCAAAAGCTCAAACCGGGTGTTGGCCGCTTGTTTGTCGATCAAGAAACGATCAGGTCAACCGGTTAGTTTGGTCACGAACGACTTAAACTTGCGGCTTCGAGCCTCTGTGGTGGGCATCCCTGTGCTGGACCACGATGAACAATTTGCCCAACCGGAAGAGCTGTACCAAGGGGTGCGGCGGCTTGAACCCAACGAGGCCCAAGCCAAACAACTGGAAAAACTAGGGTACATTGAGGCGGAACTCATCACCTGTTACGCCAACCAAAACTTAGTGATCCGCCAAGGCGACGAAGACCAGCTGTTTCGGTTTCATGAAGACAAACAAAAATTGAGTCGGGTCAAACCACCGAGCAAAGCTGTCTTTGGCTTGTACCCCAAAAACATGGAACAGCGGGCTGCTTTAGACTTGCTGCTGGACCCACAGGTCCAGGTGGTCAGTTTGGCGGGTAAGGCGGGAACTGGGAAGACCTTGTTGGCTTTGGCCGCCGCCCTTGAGATGCTTTTCTCAGGGCAACAGTTCCAAAAAATATTAGTTTCCCGGCCGATTTTCCCCATGGGGCGGGACATGGGCTTTTTACCAGGGGATGTGGACGAGAAGCTCGCCCCCTGGATGCAGCCGATCCGAGATAACTTGGAGTTTTTGACCGACCAACAAACGGGCAGCTCAAAAACCCGAGGTTATGAAGGATTGATGGAAAAAGGGCTGATCGAGCTGGAACCACTGACTTACATCAGGGGCCGGAGTATCAGCAACCGGGTGATGATTGTAGACGAAGCCCAGAACTTGACCCCTCACGAACTCAAGACCATTGTCACTCGTGTTGGGGAAGGAACCAAGTTGATTTTGACTGGCGACCCTTATCAAGTCGATAACCCGTACCTTGACCCAAACTCAAATGGTTTGAGCTATTTGGTGGAGCGGTTCCGAGGGGAAAATATCGCAGGCCATGTCACTTTGGTTGAGGGAGTACGTTCTCCTTTGGCTGAATTGGCCTCTAACGTGCTCTAAAGCCACTAAAGATGAATACAAAAACACTGAGTTCAAAGCTTCGAGCGACTTCCACTCCAAGGCAGAGGGCCTTGGTCGATTTGGCGATCTGGTTGGATCAAGGGGACCTGAGGTTTCGGCCAAGGGGTTCCTTCCAAATACCAGGGGCCTATGGATTTTATAAACAGCTGCTGTCACAAGCGGTGCGTCACAAGGCACGGTGGGTCCATTGGGCGAGCGTCTTGACCCAACGTCCAGCTCATGAGCTGGACTTGGAGGCCATCGGGTGCATTATCTTAGGGTTAGTCCAGTTGTCGGCGCCTGAGGATGTGGAGCCATGGGCGGCGGTTGACGAATCAGTCGAGCTGGTTGGCTGGGCTGGGAAACCGCACTTAAAACCGGTGGTTAATGCTTGCCTGCGCCGGTTTCAGCGACAACAAGAGCTTTTAGAATCAGAACTGACCGAAGAACAACGGCTGTCCTATTCAAAGTGGATGTTGAAACGGTGGGCTGAGAACTATGGCCCTGAGGCGGCGGTGCAAATCGCCGAAAACAGCAACGAAGAGCCGAAAGTATGGCTGGTATCTAAGCCTGAAATGGGGGACGAAGCCTTGGCGGCTCAGCTTTTGGAGGCTGGATTCAAGACTGAGGTGATCGATGGCTACTTGTGTGCCCTTCAGCCTGGCGGATTGTTTAAGTCGGACTTGTTTTTAAAAGGTCAGTTTTTTGTGCAAGACCCTTCGGCCCAAAAGGTCTCAAAGGTAGCCGCTCCTTACGCCACCGGGGAATTTTTGGATAGCTGCGCTGCTCCAGGAGGCAAGCTGGCCAACTTGTTGTGGAATCAAAACGAAAAAATCACCAATGCGGTGGCCCTTGAGCCCAACCCGACTCGGATGATCCGGCTACAGAAAAATATCGCTCGCCTGGGGCTCGAACCGGAGCTGATCCAGGGGGAGGCGGAGTTCTTGGATGCGCAGGGTAGCTTTGATTTCATCTTGGCTGACGTGCCCTGCAGCGCAACGGGAACCATTGGGAAACACCCTGAAATCAAATGGAACCGAAAGCCCTACGATTTTGATCATAACCATAAAATGCAGGTGAACTTGGTTGGGCATTTATGCGGACAGCTGAAACCAGGGGGCTATTTGCTGTACAGTACGTGCTCCTTAGAGCCGGAAGAAAACCAACAGGTTGTTGAAGCTCTTTTGGCGGCGGACCTAGGCATGACCCTTTGCCCTGTCGGTGAATACCTAGACAAATACCTATTAACTTTACCTCAACCAGGACAGAGCGGCTCCTTTGCAGCTTTGTTGAGACGAAACCCTTGAACGTTAAGCTTTAGGAATCAATCATGTTGAAAGTTGCCCCTTCTCTATTATCTGCTGATTGCGCAAATTATGGTGCTGAAATTGACGGTGTCGCAAAAGCCGGAGCGGATTGGCTGCACTTGGATGTGATGGACGGGGTGTTTGTCCCGAACATCACCTTCGGACCGCCAGTGATCGCTGGGCTTCCAAAACCCGCAGGGATGGAGTTCGATGCTCACTTGATGGTTCACCAGCCGGAACGGGTGATCCAGTCTTTTCTGGACATCAAAACTTTGGATTGGATCAGCATTCATGTTGAGTCGACGGTCCATTTGCAACGGCTTCTGGTGCAAATCCGGGATGCAGGGAAACGCCCTGGAGTGGTTCTGAACCCATCGACCCCCATTGAAACCATTGAATGGGTGCTTGATGATGTCGACTTAGTGTTGGTGATGACGGTTAACCCTGGGTTTTCAGGCCAGTCCTTTTTGCCTTCCGTTGCCCCTAAAGTGGAGCGAATTAAAAATATGGCGGCTAAACGTGGCTTGGATCTGACCTTACAAGTGGATGGAGGGGTTAGCCCTTCAAACGCTCGCAGCTTGGTGGATGCTGGGATGGATGTTTGTGTTGCTGGTTCGGCAGTGTATGGACAGGCTGACTATAAGGCAGCGATTCGTGCCCTGAAAGAGGCGTGAGGATGAGGGTTGGTAATGGGTTTGATGTGCACCGGTTTTGCGAAGGTCGCCCGCTCATCTTAGGAGGGGTCGAGGTTCCTCACAGCCTTGGGCTGTTGGGCCACTCCGACGCAGATGTATTGGTTCATGCGATCATGGATGCGTTGCTAGGTGCCGCTGGCCTGCCGGATATCGGCAATCTATTCCCAGATACAGACCCGTCGCTAAAGGGGGTCTCATCGCTAAAACTGCTTGCCTTCGTTGGAGACCGGCTCACTCAGGCAGGTTGGAAGATTGGGAACATTGACTCAATCCTCATTGCCGAAGCCCCCAAAATGAAGCCCTTTATCCCCGAAATGATCAACCAAATCTCGAACACCTTAAAGGTTCATTCCAGTCAAGTGAATGTCAAAGCGACGACAACCGAGCGCTTGGGGTTCACTGGCCGAGGGGAAGGAATCGCCGCGGAGGCGGTGGTATTGATTTTACAGGATGCGCAATGAAAAACCTCTCAAATTTACTGCTTGAACTGTTACAAATCGACTCACCGACAGGGCGGGAACAGTTTCTCTCAAAAAGTGTGTATCATCGCCTGGAAAAGCTCAAAGCTTTTCAGTTACATCAAGTCGGGCTCTCGCTGTGTTATTTTGGCACGGTGGACCCGGAGCTGCCAACGGTTGGCTTTTTCGGTCATTTGGACACAGTACAAGACCAACAAGACGATCCGCCTTGCATCGAAGACGGCAAGGTTTTTGGTTGTGGCGCAAGTGATATGAAAGCTGGGCTAGCGGTGATGATTCGCTTGATGATGCTCATTGAGCAGAACCAGCCAAAATACAACACCGTCTTTGTCTTTTACGACCGGGAGGAAGGGCCATACCTAGAAAACGGATTGGAGCCTGTCCTGAACCAGCTGGGTGATGATATCAAAAAAATCGACCTGGCTTTCATGTTGGAGCCGACTTCTAACCAAGTTCAAATGGGCTGCGTGGGTGGCCTACACGGGCTGGTTCGGTTTGCTGGGAAAAGCGCACACAGCGCCCGGCCATGGCAGGGTGAAAATGCGCTACAAAAGTCTGCTGGTTTGTTGCAGCGGTTAAGCGACCTCAAACCGGTCGAAGTCATTTCCGGCGGGTTGAGCTTTTTTGAGGTGATCCATGCAACCCAGGGGTCGACTGAAAACCGCCGCAATTCGATACCCGGTGAATTTGTTTTGAACCTAAACTACCGCTTTGCTCCAGGCAAGCCGTTGGAGCAGGCAAAAGAGGAGTTTTTGGCCTTGATCCAAGGAGAGGCTGAGGTGGAGTTTGTGGATCAATGTCCCTCTGCGGTGGCGATCGAAAACAACTCGTTGTTTGATTCATTTTTACAACAAGCCAATTGCAAGGTCGAGTCAAAACAAGCATGGACCGATATTGCTCGGTTGGCTGTTTATGGGATTGAAGGGGTTAACTTTGGCCCTGGGCAACCGGAGCAAGCACACCAAAAAAATGAATCTGTCCTCATAGCTCAGCTTCAAGAAAACTTAGAGATATTTTCCTCTTTTCTCTTTTTTAAGGGTTAGGCTAAGGTGGGATACACTTTGACTCAAAAAAACACCAGGTACATTTGATGGCTCTGCTGAAGATTAATTCCCGTGATGCTCAGTGGTTAGAGCCGCCGAAGCTCTTGGTCCATATTTGGCCAAAGACTGCGAAAGGCCGGAAGCTGTTCTTGAAGTCTTTTTTGCTGATTTTTGTTTCGGCGGTGATCGGGGCCTTGCTGTCCCCACGCTTTGTCATGCAGACCACTTTGTATCAAGAAGGGGATATCATCCGAGAAAACGTGGTGATATCCGAAGATATGTTGCTAGAAGACCATGTCTCGACTGGCTTGAAGGGGGAGAACCTCATCAAAGAACTGGGGCTGGTGTTCGACTATGACCCCCGGCTGTTCTCCACTCAAATGGGCCATATCCAAGGGACTTTTGGTGCAGCACGAAAGGGGCAAACACTCGCAAATGATGCCTTAGAAGCGTTAAAGGCGAAACGGCATGTGCTGGGGGAAAGTCATTTTCGTTTAAACCAAGATATCCAAGAAACCACCGATAAAATTTCTGGTTACCTTGCGTTCCAAGAGTTCCTGAAAAGTCAGCTTGATTTAATGGCCGCTTCGCCGAGCAAGCGGGATTTTATCCGTAAGTCAAAATTAGACGCTGATTTACAGATCACCTCCAAATTATTGGATGAATTAAACGCAAAGTTGAAGCGGGATCGGGCGACCTTAAAAACCTTCCCCGCTACCTTTGCGGGGAAGAGAAAAGAATGGGCGTCAGCAATCAGCGAGATAGATGCCAAACGAACCTCGATAACCACCAATTTTTTAAAAGGCCTCGGAGTCGAAGTTGATGAGTCGGAACGTACGCTTTTAGGGTTTGAATATTGGAGCAAAACCTTTGAAAGCCAACTTGTTGAGTTGTATGCACTGTCACAAAATAGACAGATCATCAACGACCTGAAGGAACTGAACAATGGATCTGGTACGCCGATCGTCCGAAACCTCACCACAACACAAGACGAGCCGTTCTCTGGCCCTGAGCAGTTCATAGCCCTAGATGCAGCCAAGGAGAAGGTGAAGCAACTGACAGAAGAGTGGTTTGATTCGGACGAAAACGGCACTGACCGTAGCCTAGCTGTCTTGTTGGTCCAAAGGTTACTTCGCCCTACAGTGACACTCAACAAACAGGAATTTGCCACTCGAAAAGACTCGATCATCACGAGCATGAGTCCGGTTTACTTTAGCGTCAAAAAGGGTGAAGTTGTCGCCCGGGCTGGGGACCGTGCAACTCGTCATCAAGTCGAAGTTTTGCAAAGCTATTTTGAACATTCTGACCGGTCTGAGCAGTTGCCCAAAATGTTCGGTACCTTGCTGATCGTTTTGTTTTCCTTACTTTTGGTTTATTACGTCTTGCAGTACAAGGGAGGAAAGGGGATTCCCTTGCGCTTTTTGTTGCTGATGAGCTGTTCCATTATATTGACTTTGTTGCTTGTTAAAGGTGCCTCTATTGTCGGGGACGCAATTTCAATGAGATACACTGAGCTGGATAGCGGGTTTTATCGCTATCTGTTCCCGGTGAGTTTGGCTTCTTTATTGGTCGGGATCTTGATCAATTACGAAACCGCCTTGCTTGCAGGGTTGCTCACCAGTTTGTTTGCCTCGGTGATGTTACAAGCGGATTTGTATTTTTTCTTTTTTTCCATGACCGGCTGCATGGTCGCTTCCATGCCGATCACCAAGTTTGACTCCAGGCATTCTCTCTTGAATCAAGGGCTGAAAATTGCGGTTGCTGGTTTACCGGCGGTGTTGGTCATTTTATTGATCCAGAAAAATGAGTTGGGCCCAGAGTCGATCTCCTACTTTGTCGCCAGCGCACTGGGCGGTTTTGGTTCAGCAGTGCTTGTGTCGGTGGTGCTGCCCTTGTTCGAAACCCTGTTTGATATCACCACGAACTTGCGTTTGTTAGAGTTATCCAACATGAACCACCCGGCATTAAAAAGCTTGATTTTCAATGCCCCAGGGACGTATCAACACAGTATTTTGGTGGGTAACCTGAGCGAAGCTGCCGCCCAACGGATTGGTGCGAACCCGCTGTTAGCTAGAGTGGGAGCATATTACCATGATTTGGGCAAAGGGGTGGATAGCCAATACTTTATTGAAAATCAACCACAAAACTCCACCAATATTCACGATACCTTAGACAACCCTTTGGCGTCAGCTCGAAAGATCATCGATCATTTGAAAGAGGGTGCGGCGATAGCTGAACGATACCGGCTTGGCTCCTTGATCACCGAAATGATCACCCAACACCATGGGGATGGGATGGTGAAATATTTTTATGAAAAAGCCTACAGTGCCGCTAAGTTAAAGGGCCTTGAAGACACCATTTCTGAAGCTGACTTCCGGTATCCTGGCCCGAAACCCCAGTCCCTAGAGGCTGGCTTGATCATGTTAGCCGACGCAGCAGAGGCGTCGACCCGTAGCATCAACCAGCCAACAGAGATCTTGGTTCAGCAAATGGTTCAAAAAGTGGGTTGGGCGATTTTAAAAGACGGCCAGCTCGATGAATCTGGGATGAATTTACAGCAATTCAGCGACACCTTGGACTGTTTCACCAAGGTTTTGATTTCGATTCACCACCACAGAATCCAATATCCCGAGGAAGTCGGTTTGGTGGCTTCTTCTGGTCTACCGGTATAAAGTTGACGATGGAATTAAAGATCGATTTTGAACCTGAAGTGAAGCTTTTTGAATGCTCAGAGCTGCAGAAGCAAACGGAGCTGATGATGAACGCAGCGCAGATCTCTCGGGAAGTAAACCTGTTGTTTTGCACGTCCAGCAGCATCCAAGAGCTGAATAAAACCTACCGAGGCCAGGACAAGCCAACAGATATCTTATCTTTTGGCTATGACTCCCCTGATGAGCCTTTAGGGGATTTAGCGTTGTGCTTAGAGGTCGCCCAAGCCCAAGCGACAAGCTTCGGGTTGCCGGTCGCTGAGGAGCTTTTACGGCTGCTCGCCCACGGCCTTGTCCATCTACTGGGCTATGATCACCAGAGCGATGAAGAAGAAGCCGAGATGTTACAAAAAGAATGCACTCTTTTAAAAGTAATCAACCTAGGACACCTTTACCCTGGGGAAGGCACGAAGGCATAAGCCCCTTCTCGGAAGAAAAAGTAGGGGGACAAAGCTAGGTTGTGCTTGAGGTCCTCCAGGTACTTGCGTTCCTTGTCGATCTCTCGTTTGAACGTCCACTGGCCTCCTAGTTTTCGCTGGAAACAATGGACGATCCCAAAATCAATAAAAATACGCCGCTCTTCATTATTGATGTACAGCAACTGGGGCAGGTAGTCTATTTTGCCGTTGCTGCTCAACACTTGGATTTCTTGTTTGTCTAACGTCAGGCTATAGCTTAACCCACGTCCACCGACCCAATCGGTGGGGCTGGAGGCCTCTTCGAGCTGTTTCGCTGGATAGACTGTTTCGACAGGCTGTAGCTTGGTCCCCAGAGAAATCAACGATCCATTCACATCTTTGGGGTAGGGGGTTTTTAGGTCCACAAACCGAACGAACCGGATGTCCTGCTGGCCATCTTTTTTTAGCCCCACCCCGATGGAGTTTAGGCTGTAGAAAATTAAGTCCTTTTGGCTGACGTTGTAAAGCACGTCTTCCATGGCAAAGGTCTTGGTCAGGTTATCAATTTTCCCGGTGAGGACCTTCTGGGGGTTTGATGTGTTGATACGGATCATCAACGACATATCGTCGCTTAAAGGGACCAGCCGTTTGAGGGACTTGAACGAAAAATTCACTTTCCCAGCGACCAAAACCTTGGTCCATTTTCGTTCCTCTTGGGTCACCAACGGGTGGTTGGGGGTCAGGTTTTTTGCCTGTTGCAGCCTGGCATAAGCCAAATCCATCAACCCTTCAGAAATATATTGCTGATACCGGACCAGTAAGTCTTCAGAGGTTCGTTCCGAAGTTCGCTGATAAGCGGAGCGGAAGTCTTCATCAAAGGGGCTCGATGTATAGGCTCGTTGGTATTCAATATTGGCTTCTTCAAACCGGCCGAGTTTTTCTAAACGCTGGCCTTGATAGTAGTTGTAATTACAACTGGCCAAGCTTGCCAGCCCAAAAATGAGCAATAAGAGCCTCATGGATTCCTCAATTGGTAGGGATCAGGGTGATTGATTTGTTTCAAGATCGTTGCTGCTTTTTTAAGTTCTTGGTCAAGTGCTCCGCTAAGGTACTTCAGTCGAGGGTTCCAGGCAAGGGGGTGCAGTGCAACAAAACGCTGAAGCCGCTCTTTACCGAGTCCGGTCGATAGCCCGGTCGCTAGGGAAGCCAAAAACCAAGCAAGTTCGTTGTTTGGGGCATAGGTTAGTGCCTCGACAGAGGTTTTTTCTATAAAGTTCGAGTAGCTGCCGCTCAAATGGTAATTGAGGGCCAGCAAAGTCAGCAGCTCGCCTGACTTTGGGTGTTTAACCAAGGCTTTTCGTAAATAACGATCAACCCGTTTGAGTAGGGAGGCTCCTTTTCCCATGTCTGATTGCACACTCAACAACAGCTCTAATGCAACTTCCCCAATGACCTGTTCATTCTCAGCCCCGGCAAAGGAGCGAAACAGGGTCCGGCCGTCTTCTATGGTGGGTAGATCATTAGTTTGGTATCGTTGTAACCGAAGCGTATAGAGCAGCGCACCTTCTTCTTGGGGTAGAGACCAATGCGGCCAGGGGGTGACCAAACCCATTTGTTTCAGTATCCAAACCCCTAGCTGCTCTAAGTGTTCCAGAGATTGTCTCTGTTCAAAGGTTTGCTCCCAAATAGTGGTCGAGTGGTCTGGCTTTTTGAGGGTGATCGTTAAGAAAATAAGCCTGCCAACACGTTGGTATGAACCGGAAGTGATGTACCTGCTGTCTGTGTGGGGCGGGGCACCGGCGAGTTGTCTGGTGACTTCGAAGGTCGTGAGTTGAACAAGGCCAGTCTGTGCAAGGTTATTACGGAGGAAAAATTCGACTTGAACACCGAAGGTGTCGGTCTTGTTTGCCCGTTGGTTTTCAGGCACGGTGAGGGTGAGCCCAGGAGCGGCCCAACTCGGTTGGGCAGCAGCGAGCATAAGCAAAGCCGCACCCAACCAAATACAAAGCTTTTTAGAAATGATGATGTTCAGCGTTGTTCTGTTCGTTATGGTGCTGATTCTCATGGTTCTCAGGGGCTGGCTCTTCGGTTTCTGCTGCCTCTGCCGGTTCAGCGAACTGATCTAAATGGGAGAGCAAAGCCGAAAGTTTTTCTTCGTAGTCTGATTTTTGTCCTTCAAGTTCAAGAACACGGGCTTGCAGCGCTTCAATAGTCTGCACCGCCTTGGTGATCCGTCCTTCAATCTGGTCAAGTATTTCCATGGTTTTCCTCTAACTGTAATTCAGGCTAAATAGGGAAGTTAGTAATGCTTATACCTAGCCTGAAAAGCCTTGAATCGCAAGAATTTTCTAGTTAACCGCCCAAGTTTACACCTAAATTCTCCAATAACTGCTGGTTATAGACCACCTCAGTGGTCTTGCGCAGTTCCTCGACCAGCCCCGAAATCAGGATCTGCGCCTTCTGCCGGCTGAGGCTAGACTTCAGCTGCTCTAGGCCCACAGGGTTTCCTGCCAAAGGCGGTGTGGTCTTTTGGATCAGCCGGACTGCGTATCCTTGCCCTTGGTTTGTCAAGAACCGGACCTCCCCTGGTTTCATCCGGTTCAGTGCCACAGGTAGCTCTCGACCGGCGTTTAGGCCTGGGACCTGACGGTCTTTATAGGTTAAGTGCTTCGGCGCTGGTGTTTGGTTCATCCCTTTAGCCAGTTGGTCGAAGGCGACACTGGTTTTGATTTCTTTCGCCATGTGCTCCAACCGACTGGCGGTCATTTCTTTTTCTTTTTGGCTTTGCGCTAACAGTTGTACTTGGATACGAACCGATTCAAGGGGCCGGGTTTCTGGCGCTTTTGAATCAGTGACTTTATAAACAACCACAAAGGAGCCTTCTAACAAGGCGCCTTTCTCGCCAACTGATTTGTTTTGCAAGGTCTTGTATAAAGAACGGGCATTCGGCAAGGCAGGGACAGAGCTTTGGGCGTCAAAGAGGCCTGATTTTTTGATGTCTTTGTTGCTGGTGTCTGCAAAGGCCTCGAAGGACTGGTCCACCAAGGTTTGTGTGGCTTTGCGGTGTAGATTCTTTAATCGACGCTCTGCCTTTTGAGCGGTCAGCTGGGCAACAATCCGGGGCTGTGCTTCTTCTAAGCTCAAGGTACCGGCAGGTTTTTTGGCGATCAACTTGGCAATGTGGTAACCAAACTGGCTGAGGAAAGGCCGAGAAATCTGCTCCGCCTGGAGTCCCTTCACCACTCGGTCGAAGACGGGCACAAACTGGCCTTCTTCAACCCAACTCAAATCCCCGCCTTTCGCTGCGCTGCCAGGGTCTTGGGATTGTTGCTTCGCTACCTTGGCGAAGTCGGCAGGGTTGGATGATAGTTGTGCGTACAGCGCTTCGGCCTTGGCACGAACCGCTGATTTTTGGGCAGGTGTTGCAGTACCTGGGACTTTCAACAAAATATGCCATGCATGGTAGCTTGGCTTTTTGGTGAATTCTTTGGTTTTGTGTTTCTTGTAGTATAAGGCAATCGCCTTGTCAGAAATCTTGGAACTGCCGCTGACTTCGTTGATCCCAACGGTGAAAAAGTCGATCCCCACCTGGGCCGGAGCCTGGAACTGGGCTGAGTTTTTCTCGTAGTATGCTTTGATGTCTTCCTCAGTGGCTGGGGCGTTGACTTTTAAGTCGTCCGCAGAAACGGTGAGGGTCTCAATATTGAATTTGGTTTCGTCCCGTAGGTAAATCAGTTCGGCGTATTGCTGGCTCACCAAGTGGCCTTGGCCCAAAAGAGCCATGTACTTACTAGCGAGTAGGTTGTCTCTGAAGGTCGCTTCAAAAGACGTGGAGCTTTGCCCGACCTGCTTCAATAGTTCGTGGTATTTGACGCTGTCATACCGGCCATCGGTTTGGAACTGGGTAAACCCTCGCATCGATTCGGCGAGTTCTTTGTCCGTCAAGGCTAACCCAATGCTCTTTGCGCTTTCCAAAATCAACGCATCGTTGACCAACCGCTGCAACACCTGAAGCTTGATGTTCATCATCTCCATCAACCGGTCGGCATTGGGGCCGTAGGTCTTGCGGATTTGGGCGGTTGCCCCTTCCATTGCCCGTTGGTAGTGCTCCAGCTTGATTTCCTTGGAGCCTACGGTTGCTAATACATTGACACCTTGGTCTTTGTAGCTATCGATGCCAAAAAATAACATCACCACGGCGACCAGCGAAACGATAGCTTTAACAAACAGCGATTGAACGTTGTTACGGAAAAAAGAAAGCATGTGGTTTTTTAAGGGCAAAGGGGTTAAAATTCGAATCCTTAAGCCTATCCCCAAACGGTTTTTTCGTCAACCAGTGGCGGTGCTCTTTGGGAGCCTTTTTTCAGATATGGACAGGGTGTTGTTTTGTGTATCAGGCGGGATGGACCGGAGGCCTCTATCCAGAGGGTAACCATCTACAAAAGGGAGCAACAAAAAGCCTTGCCCAACTCGCTGTTGGGCAAGGCTAGGGCTTAGGCTAAGGCCTGTTCGAAATCGGCGATGATGTCGTCGATGTTCTCGATACCCACAGAAACCCGGACCAAATCGGCGGTCACACCGGCGGTTTCTTGTTGCTCTGTGGTGAGCTGTTGGTGGGTGGTGGTCGATGGGTGGATCACCAAGGTTTTGGCGTCCGCAACATTGGCCAAGTGGCTCGCCAGCTTGACCCCACTGATAAACTTGCGGCCTGCCTCTTCCCCACCTTTGAGCCCAAAGGTAAAGATCGAGCCAAACATCCCAGCTCTAAACTGCTTTTTTGCCAACTCATGGCCTGGGTGTTCTGGTAAACCTGCAAAATTGACCCATGCGACCTTCGGGTGCGCCTTGAGGAAAGCGGCCAGGGCCAGGGCGTTTTGCCCATGTCGCTCCACCCGGAGGTGCAACGTCTCGATGCCTTGCAAAATCATGAAGGAGTTAAACGGACTGATCGCCGGGCCGATGTCTCGCAGCAAGGTCACCCTTGCCTTGATGATGTAAGCCAGTTTCCCAAAGGCTTCAGTGTAGACAATCCCGTGGTACGCCGGGTCCGGCTCGGTGAGCCCTTGAAACCGACCTGAGGCCGCCCAGTCGAAGTTCCCCGAATCCACAATCACACCACCAATCGAGGTGCCGTGGCCCCCTAAGAACTTGGTTGCCGAATGGATCACAATGTCTGCGCCGTGCTCAATCGGGCGGCAGATGAAGGGGGTGGTGAAGGTGGAATCCACGATCAAGGGCACCCCCGCCTCATGGGCGATGTCCGCAATGGCCCGAATATCGGCGATATCCCCGCCGGGGTTGCCGATGGTCTCGATATACACCGCCTTGGTCTTTTCGTTGATCTTCGCCTTGATGGATTCCGGCTTGGTCACATCGGTGAGGTGTACCTTGATGCCAAAGTGCGGCAAGGTCTGGGTGAACAGGGTGTACGTCCCGCCGTACAAAGCGGACGCCGAAACGATCTCGTCCCCAGCCCCGGCAATGTTAGTGATGGCGATGAATTCCGCAGACTGCCCTGAAGCAACCCCCAAACCGCCAACCCCGCCGTCCATCTCCGCCACTCGCTTTTCAAAGACGTCGGTGGTCGGGTTCATGATCCGGGTGTAGATGTTACCAAAGGCCCGCAGCGCAAACAGGTCCGCCCCGTGGTCTGGGCTGTCAAAGGTGTAGGACGTGGTTTGGTAAATCGGCACCGCACGGGCGTTGGTCGTAGGGTCAGGCACTTGTCCAGCGTGGACAGCTTGGGTCTCGATTCGGTAGTTATCGGTCATTTGTTTTTCCAGTCGGTGATTCAAAGAGCACAGCCCTGCTGTGGTCGAACAAAACAGATGTTTGCCTTAGCATCCAACATTCAGGTTGAAAAATCCAATAAAACCTAGAAATAAACATACCTGTAGCGGCCTGTATTCGCGCTCCTCTGAAAACAAGGTGACGGTATACCTATTCCCCATTTACAGCAGAACACTATAAAGTACGCAGACAAGAACAAACCGGGTACTCCGTTGAAATCAGGGTAGGAGGCTGGGCTGATTTAAAATTAGGTTGCAATGGAATGGTTCCTCCCCCGTATTCCGGCTTCTAACGAGCCATGATAAGATAGACGCAAGACGTAGTTCTTATCTAACACAAAGGGAGGAACCGATGAAAACACAGCTAAAAAACCAACAGATTG
>Ga0316204_10000683_pt1 | contig 115721 bp, 108 predicted proteins | sample 6monrhotite_MG_2_FD_205661 | JGI IMG/M metagenome (GOLD analysis project Ga0316204, IMG submission 205661) | Microbial mat bacterial communities from mineral coupon in-situ incubated in ocean water Damariscotta River, Maine, United States -... | ecosystem: Environmental > Aquatic > Marine >...
CCTGCCGATAGGCAGTAAACGACCGAAGCAATCTACCAGAGGCAGACTCAGAATTGAATAGCATAAAAGAAGTACAGAGAATGCCTGGACAGATTGCTTCGCTACGCTCGCAAAACGGTCATTAAGGGCTACCAATCTTTAATCATTCCGTATAGATCCTCCCACTCTGGATTCATTGATTCAATGAGTTTTATCTTCTTTTTTCTGGAGCCGGCTTTTAAAAGTCTTTCACGCTCCAAGGCTTCAACTATGCTACTGAAATGTTCATAATACATCAGCTTATCAACATTGTACCTGGCAGTAAAGCTATCTGGAAAAAGTTTCTCCCTATGTTGAATCAAGCGTGAGACTAAGTCAGAAGTTGCACCAGTATATAAAACGGTCCGGTTCTTATTCGTTAGGATATAAACTGTGCCCCCTTCTCCCATGGCTCATGATAAACTTATGAGAGTTAAATTAAGATTACAGCAGGGAATATCTAACCAGGGTCACATATCGAGCAACTAAGGCTATTATTCTGTCAACAAGGCAAACTTATGCACCAATTATCGAAACGAGAGAGACCTAAGTAAAATCGGAGATAGTTTAAGCAGATTGCTTCGCTACGCTCGCAAAACGAACCTTAACGTTTTGCGAGGGAGATAACCTGCCGATAGGCAGTAAGCGACCGAAGCAATCTACCAGAGGCAGAATCAGAATTGGGTAGCATAAAAGAAGTACAGAGAACGCCTCAACAGATTGCTTCGCTACGCTCGCAAAACGATCCTTAACGTTTTGCGAGGGAGATTACCTGCCGACAGGCAGTAAACGACCGAAGCAATCTGTAAGAGGTAGATTCAGAATAGAATAGCATAAAAGAAGTACAGAGAACGCCTCAACAGATTGCTTCGCTACGCTCGCAAAACGATCCTTCACGTTTTGCGAGGGAGATAACCTGCCGACAGGCAGTAAACAACCGAAGCAATCTGTAAGAGGTAGATTCAGAATTGGGTAGCATAAAAGAAGTACAGAGAACGCCTCAACAGATTGCTTCGTTACGCTCGCAAAACGGTTATTTGGTCAAGGGGGGCTTTTGCCGTCCAGGTGACTGCCAATCTCATTGAAAACATTAGTGTTGGCATTCACAATGTACTCGTGATGCGCATTGAGTTCCAGCGTCATTCTCTTCACTATTTGAAGGGTGATTCTAACCTCATCTTCTCTAAATGAGTTTCTTTCAAGAAAAACAGCATTGATGGCATCGTGTTCCTTGTCTATGATTTTTTCCTGATAGTTATACAGGTCGGTTAGTTTGAAAATAATCCGATAGTCAAAGTATTGCACCAGGTTAGTGGTCTGTGCCGTTCTCCAGGTGGTTTGCTGTAAAAGAATAGATGGTTTTTTCTGATGGACCAGACTGCTGAGAATAACCCCCCCATCATTAAAGACTGAGTCTATTGGTTTCTGATCATTCAACACGCTGTCAATACCAAGTCTCAACTCGTCAAAATAACTTCTCCAGATCTGTATAAATGTGATGTTATTAAGTGCCTCAGACTGAAGGTTAAACAAAATATCACTGACTTCCTTGTTCCGCTTGCGGTCTTCATCCCAGTTGCCAATGGCCACAGCCATTACCACCCCGAGTGTCAGTAACACAGACTGCAGTAAAAATTCAGGAAGTTTCTTTTTGAGCTTGAGATAGTTTGAAAAAATGAAACCAATCTTCTTGATCTTCTTATCCATAATCTATGACCTGTTTTACACAAAAGACACCACAAAAATGAATAGGTGGCATTAAAACATGGACAAATGACCCAAGCGGGATAATAATCTGCTCAAATGGGTAGGACCATGAAGTCAATCTTCCAGCACAAAGCCCTTACCATGTACATTGGTAATCTTCACCTCTGGGTCTTCTTCGAGGTGTTTTCGCAGCTTGTGAATGAAAACGTCCATGCTTTTGCGGTTGAAGAAATCGCTTTCTCCCCAGACGGTTTTCAGGGCCTTGTTTCTGTCTAGCACCTGGTTCTTCTTTTCACAAAGCAATTGCAATATCTTGGCTTCCTTGGTGGTCAGTCTCTGTACTTTCTCATCCAGAATAAGGGCCTGATTGGCAGGGTCGAACAGGTAGCGCCCGATACGGAAAGTGCTCGGGCTCATTTGTCCATTGCCATCGGTAGCGCGTTTAATGATGGCCTTTACCCTGGCAATGAACAGTTCTTCATCAATCGGCTTGACCACATAGTCGTCACAACCCAGCCGGAAGCCTTTGAGCTTATCAATCTTCAGGGCCTTGGCAGTCAGAAAAATGAAGGGGACCTCAGGGTCGAGGTCTTTGATTTCCTTGGCCAGGGTAAAGCCGTCTTTCAGGGGCATCATCACATCAAGCACGCATAGGTCGTAAATTCCCAGTTGGAAAGCAGTCAGGCCTTCTTCGCCATTGCGCTTCCAGGTAACGGTGAAATCATTGATCTCAAGGTATTCCTTCAGAATATAACCAAAGCTCTCATCGTCTTCTACCAGTAAGATGTTTCCCATAAAAATCAGCTCTGAGGAAAGTACAGCCGAAACTCGCTGCCTTGGTTCAGTTCACTTTGTATGTCGATTCTGCCCTTGTGTGCCTCTATGATCTTTTTCACATAACTGAGCCCAAGGCCAAAGCCTTTTACATTGTGCACATCACCGGTTTCGGCACGGTAAAACTTATCAAAAATGTATTTCTGGATTTCTTCACCTATGCCTATGCCATTGTCTTTGACGGTCACCTCCAGGCCATGGTCACCATCTTGTGTAGTGATCACAATCTCAGGCACATCAATGGTGTATTTCAAAGCGTTGTCTACCAGGTTGTAGATGATGTTTACAAGATGAGTCTCATCGGCCAATACCTTCGAGCGGATGGCTCTGAGATGCAACTTAATAGAACCCTTGCGCTTATTCACAATCAGGTGCATGCCATTGACAACTCCCTGAATAACCTCATGAATATCCAGTTCTTTTTTGTCCAATGAAAAGTTGCCCGAATCGATCATGGCAATCTGCAAAACCTTGTCTACCTGCCCTTCCAGGCGCTTGCTCTCCCCTTCAATCAGGTTGAGGTAATTGGCCTGTTTGCGTTCGTCCAGCTTGTCTTTATCACGCTTGAGCATGCTGGTAGCCAGGGAGATACTGGCAATAGGCGTTTTAAATTCGTGGGTAAGGTTATTGATGAAATCGTTCTTGATTACCGATAGTTTCTTCTGTCTTCTGATCACAATCAGCATGTAAGTAAAGCAGCACAAAAGCAGTGCAATGAAGGCGATAGAAATGATCAAAGCGCCCCGTGAATCGGCATAGATTTCGGTTTCTTTGTCAGGGAAAAAGACTGCCAAATGATAGCCAGCATCATTGGGAATGCCCATGGTGCAGGTCAAGGTTGACCAGGCATGGCCCCTTTCCTGTGGGTTGATACAGCCCGTCAAGCTAAAGCCAAGGCTATTGCCCTCATCGCCCATCACAAACTGAAACTGTTCGGGGCCCTCCTCACCATTTTTATCTCTATGGCTATAGACGGCATACTCATATTGCATTTGGTCTAAACCGTACTCTTCAAAGACCTCATCGATGAGCAACCGCAGGTAGTTATCCAAATATTCATTGCTTACCTCACTGGGCTCATCAATCATCAACAGAGAATTGTATAAACTCTGATCTACCTTGGCATCATTGGTAAAGTACTCTCCTATTTGCTGAGAACAGAGGTCTACTTTTTGGAGAAAAATATTCCTGCTGGTAGCAATGGAAGAGTTCAGGTTTCTCACCTGAATAACCACCAGGCCTATCATGGCTATTGCCGCGAGGCTGATGACAAATGTTATGGCTTTGCGTGACAGATTCATAATCAGATACCATTCGAAAATACGGCATTTTCATGGGTGACGTTCGATTTTAACTCTTTCTTAACCATTTTAATTTTTCGCTAAGCAAGCTTAACTCCCCATTATTCTACCCGCAGCTCTAACTGGCGTAAGTTGAATCATACTTTTTGATTAACACCCGGTTCAACCCAAGCCCAAAGGTCAGGCACATGAAAAAACTCTTTCTCAAACTACTTTTCAGAAACTTCCTGAAAGACAAGCTGCTCAACACCCTCAATCTGCTCGGGCTCTCACTCGGCCTTATTGCGGCACTATTCATTGTACTCTATGCCGATCATGAATTGTCATTTGATCGCTTTCACAAGGATCCAGGCAACACCTATAGACTAGAGGCCATCACCAATGGTGATTTGTGGTTTTCTAACCTGGGCATGGAGCATGGCAAAGAATTGCAAGGGGGTGTTTACCCAGAAGTAAATAATGTGGTCCAACTCAATGGTCATTCTCAAACTTACCTGACTTATGACCAACAGCAATACCCGGAAGATCAATTGTATCAAATAGCTGTGGGTTCTGCCTTTTTCGAGCTCTTTGATTTTGAGGTGTTACTGGGCGACCCGGATCGCTTTACTGATGAGCCCTATAATGCGGTGATCACCTCCTCTATTGCTAAAAAAGTGTTTGGCAACCGATCTCCCCTGGGGGAAGTATTGGTAAAAGACAGCACCAACCTTAAAGTAGTAGGCGTGATTGAAGACCTGCCGACTAACACCCATCTGGATTTCAACCTCATATTTACCAACCCTGGCCGTAACCAGGAGGGGCACTACCACACCCAAACCTATGTACAATTGGCCAATACGGCAGACCCCGAAGCACTGGAAGAAAAGATTCTGGACATGGATGTGGCCTTTAACGAATTTCATGCGCTGAGCGAGGTAAGGCTGATGCCACTGCCCGACATTTACTATAAATCTGAAGCAGTATTTGGCTCGGGCGGCCAGGGCGACATGCTGCAACTCACCGTATTTATGGTCATTGGGGCTCTCATACTGCTCATCTCCATCGCCAATTATATCAACCTCTCACTGGCCATTTATGCTAGTAAAAGCATGGAAATAGGCATGCGCAAGGTACTGGGTGAATCGCGCTGGCAAATCGTAAGGGCCTTCTTTTGGGAAGGTGCCTCCATGACAATGCTCAGCCTGCCCCTGGTCTTTGTAGGTGTCTTCGCCCTACTGCCCACCTTCAACGAGTTTATGGAAGTAAACCTGCAGAATAAGCTGTTGAACTCTCCGCTCTACTGGTTCATAATCATTGCTTTTCTGCTAATCCTGAGCTTTGTCACCATTCTATACCCGGCCACGGTATTGAGCAAAACGAAGATCAGCGAGTTGATCAAAACCAAATCGGCACTGAACAATCAGGGAGGAATCAAGCTGCGCAATGCACTCATCTTCGTTCAGTTTATTTTGCTTTTCACGCTGGGCATTTCGGCCTGGTTTATGAACCGGCAAATCGAATACATGGACACCAAAGACATGGGTTTCGATGCCAGGGGCGTGCTCAAGATTTCTAATGCCTTTGAGATTGGTAGCATGGACAATTATCGCACACTCAAGGCCGCCCTCATGAGCAGCCCGATGATTGATGGAGTAAGCTTTGGCCCCATGATTGGCGATGGCATGAATCCGCTGGCTTATAAGCCCGAAGGCCAGGAACAGATTTTTGAAAACCTCCTCTCTTACGGTGTCGACATCGACTACTTTGATGTAATGGGCATGGACATCACGGAGGGCGATTTTAAAAGCGTGCTACAATCGGCTGAGGATGGGCAGACTGTGTCCCTGGTCAATCAAAGCTTTATCGATCGATTTGGCTGGCAAGACGACCCCATAGGCAAGAAACTGATCTTGCGTCCCGGTTCTCAAAACGAGCTTACCCGCCAGGTATCGGCCGTTTTTCGCGACTTCCACTTCTTTTCACTGAAAGAAAAAGTCACGCCTCAGATTATTTCATTGCGGCCCGATCCACAGTTTGTCAGTACTAACCTGCTGGTAAGGGCTTCTACCCCGGATATGCAGGCGGCTGTAGACTTTGTAGAAGAAAAGTGGTTGGAATTTGTGGACGGCATGCCACTCAATTACACCATGATGGACGATGCCGTGAAAAGGCTTTATGCCAAAGAAAGGAAAACGGGCAAGGTGAGTCTGGTGTTCTCCGTGCTGGCTGTGGCCTTATCCCTCACCGGATTGATTGGCTTTATGATTTATGTTACAGGCCTAAAGTCTAAAGAGATTGCGGTTAGAAAAGTCTTAGGTGCTTCCCTATTACAAATCATCGGTTTGCTGAACAAACAGCTCTTTCTTGCCATTCTGGTCTCTGCCCTGCTGGGCTCTGCGCTCAGCTACTGGCTGGTAAGCAGCTGGCTGGCCGACTATGCCTATTCCATAACGTTGAACCCACTTACCTTTGTGGCCTCTGCTGCGCTGGTATATGGCATCGTGTTCCTCATCACGGGAGTGCAGTCCTTGAAATCGGCACAAACTAATCCCGTTCTGGCACTGAAGCATGAATAAGAAACAGAAGCTTATTTTCGTTGCGCTGTGTCTGTTTCCCTTTGTGCTGGCCATGAGCTTCAGGACGGTTGATAACTATCAGTTTGCCCTGGAGCACCAGCGGTCCAAAAAGCTGAACCCGGATTATTTCCCACATAACCCAAGTATCGTTGATCAGGAACCGGAGCATGAATTCACATGCCATAAACTTCAATTGGCCTCTGATTCTACGGGTATAAGTAAACCAGGCATCACCGAACTACCCTGACTCTGCCCTTGACCGATTCTTCATAGGAACCATCGGGGCCAGCCTGGTAAATGATGTGGTAGGCATATTCACCAGAAGGCACGGGTTCGCCTTCATAGGTGCCGTCCCAGCCTTTGGCAATGTTGGTGGAGCCGAAAACCATATTGCCCCATTGGTTGTAGATGTACATTTGAAAGCCCACAGCACAGTTGTAAACCGCTGCAAAACGATCGTTGTCACCATCGCCATTTGGGCTAAATGCTGTAGGCATTTGGATCATCGGAGACAGGTTTTCCAGCGACTCTGTCAAGGTGAGGGTACAACCCTGAGCATCGGTAATGGTCACCTGATAGTCTCCTGCCAGCAGGCCTTCTGCCAGCTCAACGCCATTGTCGGGTTGTTGCACCCAGGCATATTGATAGGGTGTGGTACCTCCATCGACAGTGAGCATCAGGCTACCCTCTGCCACATCGGGACATGGTCGCACTTTCTCAAAGCTCACATTGAAAGGTTGAGGAATGCTCACCTGGTAATTTAAAATCAATTCACAACCGGCTTCATCCCTTACAGTTACGCTGAAGCTACCCTCACCAAGTCCTACATTGCGATCGCTAGCCGTGAAGTTGCTACCCCAGTTATAGCTTAAATTGCCTGTGCCTCCAGAAGCCACAACTGTCGCAATGCCATTGCTGCCTACACAGGCTGGGTCTTGCACCTCTACATAGCCGGTGAGTTCGGTAGGCTCTTCAATGACAACCTCTCGTGTAACCACGCAGCCTACTCCATCGGTGATAGACAACTCGTATCTACCTCCGGCCAAGCCGCTAACGCTGTTCTGTGTTGAGCCGGTGCTCCATTGCACGCTTAAAGGAGCCACACCAGCACTAATGTTGACACTGGCAGTGCCATCATTCTGTCCAAAGCAGGTAACATCTGATGTTGACACTTCAAAATCGATTTGCTGACTTACTATTACCGAGAGACTGAGTGAATTGCCCTCACAATAATCCGTTTGGGTGGTTGAGTTCTCAAAGTAAAACAGCGAATGCTCACCTGGGCCATCCCAGTTCACCACTATATCAGCAGTACCCTGACCACTCACGATGGTACCCCCATTTACCCGCCAGTCGTAAACAGAGCCATTGGTAGCAGGTACATAGTAGGCGATGCCGGTAAAATCTCCACAAACGGATGAGGGGCCTAATGGCGTAATAGGTTCCAGCTCAGGCAGGTAGCGAATGTCCAATCGCACGGTATCGCTCACACAGCCTAAAGGTGAGGTAGATACCGCCTTCAGTTCGTTGATGGCGGCACCGTAATTCCAGCTTACATAAGCCATAGGACCATTGGAATTGTCTATGGTGCCACCCTCGGCAAACCATTGGTAAGTGTAGTCAGACTCCGACCCTAAGAGTTCATACTCCACGCTGCCTACATTGGGACAGAGTACTTCTGGCCCGGCAATGGACTCAATGGCTGCACCCATCACTTCTACATTACGGGTTACGGTCAGGTCGCTACAGGCAATGGGTGATTTGGAGGCAAAAAGTGTGATCTCATAATTACCTGGAGTGTCATATTGATAAGTAGCATCATTGCCATACACCACATTGCCATCTCCCATGTCCCAGATGAAATCAGTGTAGAGTTGGGTCAGAATTTCGTTTTCTGCTTCCGCTGTGAGCAAGATATCGCTCCCCACACAGGTTTGATTGGCGGGTAGATCTGAGTTCACATTCTGCAATGAGATTTCGAAATTACCCAGGTTGCCCCCCAGGCCATAGACGGCTCCGGTTGAGTCACCTACGGCATAGGTAAAGGCTACCAGGCCCTCAGAAGCCTGCAATCTGTGTACTCCAGGATCGATGGGTAAGACGGTAAAAGAATAGTCAGTTGCCAGTTGTACGGTCTCAAAATTTGAGGAAATGTCCTCGCCATTCAACCTTACATTCAGTCGATCAGTGGGAGTAAAGACGCTCACAAAATGGTCTTGCGTCTCATCTTTGTGAATGATCTCAAAAAGTACATCATTCGAAATTTGCTTCAACGGACTTAATACGTTCATCACACCCGCCCCGGTATGGATGATGGAAAGTGGTTTATCAGATAGGATATAGTGTTCAATCTTTGCTTGAATCACCCAGGTTTCACCCCGCATCATGGTGCGATCCGGTACTCCCGAAACCTGCACCAGGGTATTGTCCTCACCAGCCATGAGGTAGATGTCTCCTTTGTCGAAAGGGTCTTCAAAGAGCAGCGCGAAATACTCCTTGCCCCAGTCTCGGACTGCGTATAGCTGATTGTACCGGTGATCTTCCAGGGCCAATGCAGTATTGCCAACAAAAACGGCCACCTTGATGCAATTTACGCTACCATCTTCCACCACTTTCACTTGCGTACCAGACAGGTCATGCTTCGAATCCAGATAAAACAATTCACCCCGGTTTAAAGTAACCGCCAACACCTCTCCTATGCGGTAGTAGGTGTTTTGATACCTGACACTGTCTGCACTAAAAGTGATTTCGATGTCTGTGTTATTGCCTGTGGCTAGCACGGCAAATTGAGTGCCTTCACCTCTTGAATGCAGCAGGTATTCTTTGTCAAGTGCCGGAAGGGGCAATACAATGGTACCGTCTTCATGATCAGCAATGTGGTTATAAGCAAAAACAGTCACTTCTTCTATGGTACTGACATAGACCACCGCCTGCTGCGTCACTCCTTCTTGGAGGATTTTGAATTGGTCAGGCACTCTGATTTCGAGGCTGCTACCAGCATTGACGGTGAACTCCTGAGAATAATTGCTACCGATAACTTCGATGGTCCCGGAGGTAGTAACGGCCGCTGTAATGTGCACAGTCATTTCATAGGCCTCAAGAAAACCTGTATTGGGTAAGTAAGTGAAATAGAATTCTTTACCGACCGTATTGCTGATTTGGGCCTGCCCCATTTCCCCAAGGGCCAGCACCAATAGACACAAAAGTGCGATTCGTCTGATCGATATAGGTAGCAGTAAGGGCATTCGGTTGGAAGACACAGTAAAAAGCAATACCGCCCTTCAATGATTCGGTTAGTTAAAAGACAGTCAATCAGGCATTAGGGCCTTATTCTCTATGCTTCATATTACAAATTTTAACCCAGATGAGAGGTAAAACACGAAGAAAGACAGGAGTAATCATGGCCCCTGCCCTGTTTTCGAGCCATCTGGAACCCTTTTCATATTTTTTTCGTAAATGAAGGCATTATATTTTGTCTGAAATGAATACAATATGAAAGGAAGTTATCTGGGAGAATTTCAGGAAATCGTTTTGCTGGCTGTATTAGTACTCAGAGAAGGTGCTTATGGGGTAAGCATACAGAAAGAAATTGCAGAGCGCACTGGTCGCACGATCAGCCGCGGAGCCCTTCACAGTGCCTTGAGCCGGTTGGAAGACAAGGGGTTTTTAAAATCGAGACTGGGTGAAGCCACTAAGGTGCGTGGTGGTAAAAGCAAGAAGTATTACGAATGCTCACAGTCTGGAGTTGCTTCGTTGCACGAAGCTGAAGCCAACCGTCAGCAATTCCATAAATCACTGGTCAATCTCAATTTCAGATCTGCCATTTAAATGGGTCAATTTCCCCAACCATATCACTGGCTATTCAAACGGGCCTGCCGCCAGGAATTGTATGATGAACTGGCCGGTGACCTGGAAGAAACCTTTGACGAAAACCTTCAGGCCTATGGACTTCAAAAAGCCAGGAGTATCTACAAAAAAGAAGTTATAAAAATGCTCAGGCCTTCAGTGATTCGGCCATTGAACCCATTCCGTCAACTCAGAGTCAACCACATGTTTAAAAACTACCTCAAGCTTTCTTTCAGGAATCTTTGGAGACACAAAGAACCCTCTCTGATCAGCATTTTTGGGCTTTCTACTGGTATCATCGCCAGTGTGCTCATGTTTCAATACACCAATTTTGAATTGAGTTATGACAGCATGCACGATGAAACTGCGGGGAAAATTTACAGAGTTTCACGACAAACCATTAAGGCTGCCACGGGTGAGCAAATCAGCCTGAATGCCACCCAATTTCATGGCTTCCAACCCAATGTAGCCAACGAGGTGCCCGAAGTGCTTTCGGCCACAAAACTAGTGCAGGCAAGTGGTGTGCTCACCCACCAGAATGAAGGCTATCCTGTGCCCAATGGCATGTACACTACGGGTTCATTTTTCGAGGTGTTTTCATTTCCCCTCTTAGACGGCAACCCTGAAAGTCTTGACCAGCCAGGCTCGGTTTTCCTGTCACAGTCGCTGGCCCAAAAGTTGTTTGGAACTAAAGACCCCATGGGTCAGCAAATTCATTACAATGACAACTTCTCCAATGTAGACCTGGAGTTGCAGGTGAAAGGTATTTTTGAAGACCTGCCGGAAAACACGCACATTCAGGCTGAGCTCATGATGTCGGTGCAAGACCAGGACCGTTTTGCAGACAACGGCTGGTTTGGTAGCATGCGGATTCCCGATGTAACCTGGCGATGGGTTGGCTTTCACAGTTATATCAGAGTCAATCCCCAAACCAGTCGTGATCAACTGGCTCAAAACCTCAACAATTTTATTCAAAAGTACCGTGAAGCATTCGACCAAAGTCAAGGGCGACAGACCATAGCCGTTCCGCAAGAGCTGGCTGACCTCCATTTTGCCCAAAACGTCAATGGCCAAATCATGCCTTCAGCCGACCCCGAGGCCATTCAGATATTTCGATTAATCGGGGTGTTGATCATCCTGATCGCCTGGATTAATTATGTGAACATGGCATCGGCCCGCGCCATCAAAAGAGCACGTGAGGTTGGGGTTAGAAAAGCTTTGGGAGCTCACAAAAAGGAATTGATCTTTCAATTCCTGATAGAAACGGTGGTATTCAATATTTTGGCATTGATCATTGCTATTGGGTTTATCTTCCTGTTAATCCCGGTTTTTCATCAGTTTGTAGGCAAACCCGTGTTTTCGCTGTTTCAGCATTTCTCAGCCTTCTGGTTCAACTTCGGTCTGATCTTCCTGGGGGGAGCCATCGTTTCAGGCCTCTACCCTGCCATAATCCTCACTCGTTTTGAAGCCATCAAAGTGCTGAGAGGTATCTTCTGTAATTCTTTCCATGGTATTTGGTTCAGAAGAACCTTGTCGTTTTTACAGTTTGGGTTGGTGCTTTTGCTGCTTTCAGGTATCCTCATCATTCGATCGCAACTCAATTTTATGATGAAGCAGGATCTGGGTATGCAAATGGATCAAACCCTGATCATTGATGCCCCTCCTGCCTTTATTCGAGACTCCACATTTGTGGCTCGTTTTGAGACTTTCCGTGGTGTCACGGTCAACATCCCTTCTGTTCGACAGTCTTCCATTTCTTCCAACATTCCCGGAAACCCTAATAACTTTGGACAGACCATGTACCGAACTGACCGACCGTCAGATGAGTCGGTATTTGTATACCGGTATTCGGTCGATTCGCATTATCTGCCACTGTTTGAAATCGACTTATTGGCAGGCCGGCAGTTCAATGAATCACTGAAAGGCGATGGCAGATCCATTCTGATTAATGAGCAATCTGTAGCGGAACTAGAATTTGAATCTGTGGAAGATGCGATTGGTAAAAAGCTGCACTACCCCACTGGTCAGGACATGACCATTATTGGGGTGGTAAGAGACTTTAACCCTATGGGTGCCAAATTCAAGGTAGACCCGATGGCCATCAACCTGGACACCGCCCGGGTGGGATCATTCATCAATGTGAAACTGGGTACTGAAAACCTGGCCAGTACACTGGACCGACTGGAGGACTCTTATCGGGAATTTTTCCCTGGGGCTCCCTTCAATAGCTTTTTCCTGGAGCAAAACTTCAGGGCGGTTTATGAAGCAGATCAGAAATTCAGATCGGTGCTGGAGTTTTTTGCCTTGGTTTCGATTTTCATTTCCTCCTTAGGCATTTTTGGCCTTTCCTCCTTTCTTATCAATCAGAAAATGAAGGAGGTGAGCATTCGTAAAGTACTTGGAGCCGGGCTGGGTACCATTCTGAACGTACTGTGCAAAGAGTACCTGTTTTTGGTGGGAATTGCCGCCATCGTTTCACTTCCCATTGCCTATTTGATAGCCGACAGATGGTTATCATCCTTCCTGGTGAGTATCTCATTGCATCCACTCCATTTTGTACTCCCTTTGGCTGGCCTTGCACTTATTTTGCTCATCACCATAGGCCGGAAAACATGGCATGCAGCAAAGGTGAATCCGGCAGTGACTTTGAAAAATGAGTAATACCGACCTTGAGCTTTTTTTCCCAATAACCATCCTATTCAATCATTAGTATTGATCGGCTAGCGGTAAAACTGACCTGATCCTTTTCCATTCAAAGAATCTAATTGAGTTTACTTTCTCAAAATCCCTATTTTGGTAGAAACAAATCAACCGAAATGAAGCATCTCCTCCGACTGTGCACCTGCCTGTTTTTGGTGGCCGCCATGAGTCCATCAGCCCAGGCTCAGAAAAAATTCAAGAAAAAAGAAATAGAAAAACTCAAAACTGAGGCTGCCCAAATGGTAGAAGACCGCCATAAGGACACTCAGGTAATGATTGATAAGGTGTTTAGCTTTGCCGAGCTGGGCTTTCAGGAAATAGAGTCTTCTAAGTACCTGACGGGCATATTAAAGGACAACGGTTTTGATATTACAGAAGGCGTTTCAGGCATACCCACTGCCTGGTTTGCTACCTGGAAAAACGGAGAGGGTCCGGTGATTGCGCTGGGCAGCGATGTTGACTGCATCCCCAAAGCTTCGCAATACCCTGGTGTGGCTTATCACAAACCCATGGTAGAGGGTGCTCCCGGACATGGTGAAGGGCACAATTCTGGCATTCCACTCAACATTACCTCTGCACTGGCGGTGAAAGCCATTATGGAAAGAGAAGACATTGGCGGTACCCTGGTAGTTTGGCCAGGCATAGCTGAAGAACTGGTAGCTGCCAAGGCCTGGTATACCCGCGATGGCCTGTTTGACGACATTGACCTTTGCATTTTCACGCATGTGAGTAGCAACCTGTCAGTGTCTTATGGGCAAGCTAGTGGTACAGGCCTGATCTCAGTTGAGTACAGCTTTGAAGGTGAGGCAGCACACTCTGCTGGTGCTCCCTGGCGTGGTCGTAGCGCCTTAGATGCCGCAGAATTGATGAACGTTGGCTGGAACTACAAGCGTGAGCACCTGCACCCCCTCAAGCGTTCTCATTCCATCTTCACCGATGCTGGTGACCAACCCAATGTAGTGCCTTCTAAAGCTTCTATCTGGTTTTATCTCAGAGATGTAACCTATGAAGGCATTATGGACATGTATGGCGATGCCAACAACATTGCTCAAGGTGCGGCCCTGATGACGGATACCAAAATGACTTCGCGCATATTGGGTACTGCCTGGCCTCGCCATTTCAACAAGGTGATTGCCGAAACCATGTACGAAAACATTAAAGTAGTAGGGCTGCCCGAATGGAGTGAGGCCGATCAGAGCCTGGCCAAAGCAGTGCAAACGGAGGTTAATTCAGGAAGAAAAACTGGTTTGGCTACGGAGCTTTCAAAGCTGGGCTTGCCCGTAACTGTACCTCGCTCTGGCGGGTCAGACGATATTGGTGATGTGAGCTGGAAAGTGCCTACAGTTACTATGAGGTTCCCTTCTAACATTCCGGGTTTGCAGGGTCACCACTGGAGCAACGCCATAGCCATGGCCACTCCCATTGCTCATAAAGGAGCTACTGCTGGTGCCAAAGCTGAGGCCATGACTATCCTGGATTTCTTCCTCAAGCCAGAGCTTGTTGATCAGGCCTGGGACTACTTCAATAATGTGCAGAGCAAAGAAACCAAGTACAAACCCATGATCGGGCCGGATGATGCGCCTCCTATCTACCTGAATAAAGGCATTATGGATCAATTCAGGTCAAGGTTGGAGAAGTTCTACTATGACGAGACCAAGTATGGCAGCTATCTGGAGCAACTAGGCATCAGCTACCCTACTTTGAAAAAAGACTAAAGAATTCTCAACAGGCGGACAATGCACATTGATGCGAGCAATAGCGAATATCATTGATGACCTAAACCTATGAACCAGTACTAATTCCCATAAGCAATCAACTATGGATAGTAAAGACCTATACACACTCAACCTGAAACTGAAGCGACATAAGCTCAAGTTTGACTATGACAGCAATACTGATAGCATTGAATTATCTGGGGTAAAAGCCGACCTCAAAACACCCCTGCTTGCTGCGTCCATGATCCTACTTGGGGTTGCTCTGTTCATCATTCTGATTTTCTTTCTGAATATGAGAATCCGCGTTGGAACAGGTCTTTTGGCCGGTACTCCTATAGGTGTTGGTGCCATTATGTTTGGCAACCTTTACAGGCGCAGACAGGACAATAAAAACAAAAAAGTGATCACCCGTGACCACATTTATCTATCTAATCGAAAAGAGCAAATCGAAATCCCAACTGACAAAATCGCGCGCATACACTTCAGTGTGAACAAGGGTGGCGAAAGTCAGATTTGCAATGGGCATCTTTATGCACAATTGAAGAGCGGAGAAGAGGTGAAATTACTCGGGTTGATGGGAGAAAATGTAAAATATCTTGATGATGATTTCACGTATTTGAAGCGCGTAATCAGCGATTTTTTAAGCCTTTAATAATCATTCTATCACATTGGTCGGACAGCTGAGTGCGGTCCGACCAATAATTCTAAACCTCCACAATCCCCTCTTTTATAGCTTTCACAATCAGGCCGGCTGTGTTTTTCACTCCCAGTTTTTCAATGAGGTGCCTGCGATGGCCCTCGGCAGTACGTGGGCTGATAAAGAGCTTGTCGGCTATTTCCTTAGCCGTATACTCCTGACAGATGAGTTGAAGTACTTCAACTTCTCTGGCCGAAAGGCTTACATTGTTTTTGAGTAATGGCTTTTTGCGAGCGGTGCTCTTCAGCCCAGTGATCATAGCTTTGGAAACCTCACGTGTAAAATAGTAGCCTTCATGATAGATCGACTCAATGGCACGGTGTAAGGTATTTGGTTCAGCATCTTTGAGCAGGTAGCCATTAGCACCCAACTCCATCAGGTAGGCCATCATTTTGTTTTCACTGTATGTGGTAAGGATGATGATGCCCAGGTCAGGGTATTGAGGGCGGATTAGTTTGATGGCCTCTACCCCATCCATGTCGGGCATTTCCAGATCGAGCAAGAGCACGTCTATACTCGCCTGCTCCAGTTTCTCTATAAGTTCATTGCCGCTGGCTGCTTCAAATACGAGCTCGATATCTCCCATTTGATCGAGGAGAAAACGCACGCCCTCCCTAAACAATTTATGATCATCTGCTATGGCTACTTTTATCATGGTTATATTCTTTTGATTACAAACGTTGCCTGTGCTCAACTCGTGATTAGGTTCAAAACCCAATCTTGTTTTCTGATCTTCAAATAAGAACTCAGATGAGTCACTAGCATTTAGGTTTTAGTCACTGACTGAAATACTTGAGTCAGGAAAAGAAAACAGGTCACTGCATAACCCCTGCTTTGGTTTTAAATGCCCACTTTATTAATTCGTTCTTTGAGCTACGGTCCTGTGGCTGAATTCATTTTTATGGAAAAGCCTTTTTGGGCTTCAACAAATTTCAATTCTCCATCCATAAGGCTAAGGCGGCTGCTGATATTTTGCATGCCAAGGCCTGCACTGGCATCCACTTCGCTGGACAGCCCTACTCCGTTGTCGGTATAATCTAACTCCATCTGATGCTGGTCGCCTTTGAGTTCAATAAATACCTCACTGGCACCAGAATGTTTGAGTGTATTATTCACCAGTTCCTGCACAATGCGAAACCAATTGAGCTCATACTCCTTGTCCATAGTGCCTTCCCAGTGGTTGCGAAAACACACCTTGACCACACCACTTTCACTCACCTGTTCGGCCATGTTGGCGATGGCCTCCACCAGCCCCAATCTCTCTAAAACCACTGGTTTCAAGTCATGCGACACGCGCCTCACAGAGGTCATAGTCTCTTCCAGCAGGTCTAAAGCTTTCTGCTTTAGTTCAGTAAATTTTTGCGGCTCATCTTCCTGCTCCAGATGTCGAAAATAGAGCCTTGAAGTACTCAGCATGGCCCCTACCTCATCGTGCAGATCTTTACCAATACGATTGCGCTCTTTCTCCTGGCTGAGCAAGTTGGCCCGTAACAGCTGCTGCTGGTACTCGGCCTCCTTTTGCTGGTGTTCCTTTTGCTGGCGTAGAATTCTTCGCTGGTAGGCCAGAAAGAACAGCACCAAACCCAGGGCGAGCAGGAACATGATAGCCATACCGCCTATCACCCAATCCGACATATTTAGATTTTTGACTTCTTCCATAAGGCAACCGTATAAAAAAAGTTTAAAACCAGATTAAAAACAGAATTCAGAAGCCAGGCATTTGTTACTGATTCATTTGGGTTTTGAGTGAGGTAGTTGATAACGATAAATAAACTGAGCGACCCGCTGTAGTAAAGGATTAACCCTATACTAAGCCAAAAAACAGGGTCTTCATTCACTCCTTGTCCACCAGATTGGAGAAGTGTATAAAAGTATAGCAGTGAATAAAATATATATATCGTACCAGCCGCAAATACTGCATTAGAGTTAAAAGTCCAGATTGATTCAATGAATACGGAGTTTATCAGGGCGAACAGACAGAATAAAACAAGCAATAAATCAAACATCCATTTATTTAGAAAATTGGCTAAGGCTATACGGTATAACCTGTTAGATAAAATGAAGACCATGACTACAAAGATGTGATATAAAGGAAGGTTATTTGGGTTTTCTACCAGTGCTACTATCGTTGTTGAGGTAACCTCAGTTGCCAGAGTAACCAGTACAACTAAAGCCAGGAAGACTTGTGTCTTATTTAAGTCTTTCCACCGATAAAAAGCTAAGCCTGTAGGTATGATTATTGTAAACTGACAGAACCTTACAAAAGCCAATGCTTCAAATTCCATGGATATATTACAGAGTTGTCTAACAATATACCCAAAAAATTATACTCAACTAGTGCTCGATATTGTTGGAACTCCAGGACAGGCAGGAGGACAAGCTCCACCAAAATCCAAAAAGGTTAATTCACTTATAGTTGGTGTACCTACTGAGGTGGTAGAACCAGCGGCAGTTTGGACTGAAGTGCTAAATGGGAATTCTATTTCGAATCCCGAAATCTCAATATTAAGATTGTAACTCCCTGCTACTGGCTGGCCATCTTTTTCATTCGGAAACGCAATAAATTCCTGATCAATTACTTTAGGGTTGCCTTTTTCAAATCCTTCAAGAACATTTAGGGTTGTATTTAAAATGACCTGAATCGGGTTTGAGTCAGTCAAATCATTCAGCAAAGTAATCGTAGTTCCAGGTGCAATGCTGATTGCGCTACTCCCATTGGTTTTAATCTCTAAAATTGGAGAGAATCTTGGGAGAAAGAAGTATTTGCTTGAGGAAACGACTCCAAAATGAACACAAATATTGGCTTTTGGATCTTCCTCTAATAAGCCTTTCAAAACGGATAAGTTGTAATTACCTAATGGGTATTTTTGTGCTCTCAGGCGCAGACGATCAAGAGGGTCAGAGCTTAGTTGTCTGTTAGAGCCAGGGATCGTTCCTCCACCGACAAAGTCATAATATCTTTTATTAGGACCCGTGGACCTCGTCATAGGTATTTTCTGAGTTCCCATTCTTTCGACCGTTTCAGTAAAGAGATCAAACAAATACATGGTATCTGTCCGCTCCCAAGTGGCGACTAAATGTTTTTTTACAATTGGAAGTATTCCAAACTTCCTAAAAGGCAATTCAAAGGATGGGGATTGTTCCAAATTCACAAGACAATTCCATGCCAATTTATCGGTGGTACCAAAATGTTGAACTGGGTCTTTCGACCCTGTTGATACATTGAATATTATGTTAAAAATTGGCGCGGGTATATTATCAAAGTTTATATTTCTGATTGCCAAACCCATGTTTATCGATTCAGCATTTTTAACGCTTGCCGCAAACGTAGCTCCTCCATTGGGGCCTGGGATGTTTGCCAAACCGAAATCAATGCTGGATAACTTTAAGAATTGACCAAGGCCTAGGTTGACATCATTTAACTCTTTTGGTTCATTGCCTTTTTGAAAAAATAATTCAAACAAGGAAGGTACTTGAGCCTCTTTAGTTTTCGCCCAAGAAAGCATCTCAGCTTCACTGTTAATATTTGGATTGTGGTTTAATAGAATCATGGATTTTTAAATAGAGTATATCTGACATTTATTCACTATCAAAAATGTCACTTTCAAAGCTCCTCCTGAAGCGTACAAACTGCCCTTTTACCCAAAAGCGTAGAAACACCTACAATTCAAACAATAAAAAACCATCTCAGAATTTGAGATGGTCTCAGTAAAAATGTCAAGCTTTAACCTTTAGGTATCTTCGGTAATTGTCTGTGCCAAATAACGGTACAAAGGATCTGGGGCAGGGTTCCATTTTTCTGCAATCCACGCACAATGCCATCCATCACCAAAGTTCAGGCCTGTATCCCATTCACGGCCTTCAATATCATCCCACCTCCATTCTCTGGTATCATCTTGCGGGTTGTTGGGAAACTGATTTCCATTATATACGTGAATCTGCCCTTGCTGGGCTCGCCAGGGAGTATCACTACTCCATTTGAGCCACAAATTGCCTCGCCTTTCGAAGGCTTCTAGTTTAAATGTGAAGTTTACAGTTGATTCTGCCATTTTGTTTTTAGTTGTGATTCACCTACTCTCTTCAAGGCTTTTCGGTATCCGCCTTGTGCATTTTGCACAGTTCAAAAATGTAAAATCAGAAGATCAGGTTTAAGCGTAGAAATCGCCATTTTTGGTAAAAGAGCACAAATACTTATGATTGAAACAAAAAAGAACCACCTCAGAATCTGAGATGGTTCAATTTCTACAGTGTGGTGTATGACACTATAAAGCTTAGTTAAGGCAAAACATTTGTAGCACTCCATTTGATATTTACTGCATGTCCATCTACATGCGTGCCTGATGCAATACCACTAATAGTGGTATTCGCACCATTCACCAAAATACTACCAACCTGCATGTATCCGGTGACTGATTCATTCAATACAGGGGGTCGATTATTGTTGTTCGGATTGGCAATTACGAAGGTGAGGGCCTCATCGCCAAAGGTAAATGCACCTATAAACAGCTTAGAATTATCAAGTACAGTAATGGTGCCATTTGGATTAAATTCTACTTCAAAGTCATAAGAGACTTTATGGCCGTGTAAGTCTATGGTATGACTAAGGATCCATTTACCTTGAATGAAACTTTCAGAACTCATATTAAGAAAATTAAACTACACCTACTCTCTTCTAGGCTTTTCGGTATCCGCCTTGTGCATCTCGCACAGTTCAAAGATGGATATTCAGAAGATCAGTCTTTAGCGCAGAAAGTGTCATTCCAGATAAAAGGGTAGAAATGCCTGGCTCTAAAGCAATAAAAAATCATCTCAGATTTTGAGATGACTTTTTTGTTACGTGTGCCCTGAATTGGTTTAATCTGCTGCAGGTTTTTGTATGAGTCCAATAGTAAAAAACACTATCAATAGTAAGTAAAGGACCCCATTGATTGTCCATCCTATGGTATAGAGGTTTACATTGGCAATGAACTTTTCATAAAAGGCGAATAACAGGAATGTCGATGAATAATAAATCAACCCACCAATACTCAACCAAAACACCGGATATTTTACGAGACTTGTGTTACGTCCATGATTCAGGACATCTAAAAAGTAGCTAATAGCCAATATTACATACATGATACTGGCGAGCTGAATTGCCAGGCTGTTGATCACAAGAAAACTCTTTAATAGCAGGCTTTCAACAAGACAGATACCCAGGAATAAATAGGGAATCCATCTCGTCAATGGTCTGTTTTTCAGAAAGTGTATTTGAGTGATATAAAACCGAAACACATACCAAAAAAGGATGGGTACATAGATGTGAAATAACCAGAGATTGTATTGTTTGGCAAGAAACAGAAGCCTGGCTATTGTTTCATTGCCAAACATGATTAGTACTACAAAAAACAGATCTTTCTGACTATTTGTTTTGTGATTCCAATTAAACAGCCCTGCTAGTAATGGGAGACACCAGAAATAGAGAGTAAGCTCTCGCAGTACATTTAAGGTCTCAGGGCTGAATATTTTTTCTATCACTATACAATTTTACATCAAACAATGTTTAGGTATAAATAATATGTGATTTTTACTTTCATTTTAAGGTGTCCCTATCTAACAAACCGGGCACCCGTGCATAAAATCATCGCCAGAACCAGGGCCGAATGCCTGTACTTTCTTGATCCGTTCGTGTGGGGCAACATCTACACCATATTCAATCTGGAAACGTGAGGCTCTTCTATGATTTTTGGGATAGTGCCTTGCCTTTTTTGACTTTCCGGTAAACTCCTCTATCTGCACATTTACGAACTGTGGACTAACCCATACAATCATCTGACCCCTGAAATCTTCTACTCCGGTGTTCTTAGTTTTTAATGGAATTAGTACTTCCTCGTTAAAACCTGATAGATAAACTGGTACACATTCTTGTTCACCCAGTTTAACCTGTACTCCCTGTTCGGTAAAATTGACCTTCAAGGACCTCTTACTATGGTCTCCGGAATTCTTATCAAAATCAACCGTACACTTGAAATCAAACCTGGCAGTTGATTTGAACCCTCCCGAACCTGGTGCTCCTGTTAAAGAACCACCCAGCACAACATCGCTTATCTCAAATTTGTGCGATTTCTTGTACCTTCTCTTCGTTTCAATAATAAGGGTAAACAAATCTCTGTTGATAAAGAAATCTCCCGAATTCAAACCAAAACGAACCACAAAATGAGAATTCGCCTTAACCGCTCTCGATAAACTTATCATATCATCATTCGGAACCAGAAAGGCATGTGCCCTCACCAATCCGTTATATCTGGGAAAAGCTATGTGAGCCACTGGCCCATTCAACACATTGGGTGAAGTAGGTTTGGGGATCACCTTCCGGTAAAACAAATCTACAATCTTAGTAATAGGTGCAATCTGCCAGTTATAGACAAACTCATTGATAAGCTTGGTAGTAATTCCAACACGTCTTGAAACGAACCGTACTGGCTGTGGAGTTAAGTCATAGATTAAAGCATCAGGATGTTCTTTTTCTGTAGTATAAAAGTTCACATCCAGATCACCGTTAATCAGTTTCTCCTGAGTTCTGAAAAAGACATTGATCTTTTCATCCGTCACAGCCATTGACATCTTTAATTCTTTGGTCTGGTTCGTTTGGTCTATGTCTTTCAAAAATCTTTTGAGTTTTGGGTGTGCCAATCCAAAGTCTAAGGCCATTGCTCTGTTGAACTGTGCCGGAAAATTGGTATTGGTCTCAGAACCAGTTTTGGCTTCTGACAATTGGTGAAGAAATAAATCTGGAATCCGCGTGGCTTCCGTCTCTCTCCAGCCTTTCAATTCATCTTCTGGAGCTTTACTTAATAGTCTCATATTTAGTGATTTTATTGGAGATTTTAATTCTGACAGTTATTTGAAACCGCCTCTCCAAATGTGAATAGGAATTCACTTTTATATGAGAGCAATAATGCTGTATCACATTTTATAGGTAGAAATACCTACAACCCAGACAATAAAAAAACCATCTCAGAATCTGAGATGGTTTTTTATTAAGTATGCTCTTTTGGCTAATTCACCAGCAAGGCATCCAATGTTGCCAATTGGATATTTCCAGACATATCCGGACCGCTATTTCCATTACTAAATACACGTGCCCCTCCTACAAATCCAATGGCCCCATCAAGGACTTCAATACCAGGAAAACCGCGCTGCACACGATTCCAGGCATTTAGCCAAACATTATCAATCAATAAGTGCGTACCTGTACCCTCTACCCGGACTGCATTGTGTTCAAAATTAGTTACATGGACATTCGTAGCCTGTAAATGAATACCTGTCCCCTTGAGTTTAATTCCCGCATCATTTGGGTCACCGGCATCAGGTCCTTGACAAGAAAAGTCGCATATCTGGCCAGTAGTATTATCTCCATCGATGCTGAAAGGTACTGCGCAAAAGTCTAGATCTGCATTGACTATTTTGAACTTACTGGTTATCCCCCAGATATTGGGGTCAACGCCTGGTAACTGAGGTATTGTGGATCGGGAAAACCGGATACCATTTTTATATTGAAGGCAAAAAATATTGGAATAGAAAGGGTTATCGTTTCTAAAAGAAATTAATGCGGTACCGTTGTTAAGCTGATACGTTTTGACTTCAGAGGCACCGCTCCAAAATGGCCAAAAATGTATATTGTTAATCTTTACAACATCCAAAGCATTGTCCACTTTGATCCCTTGTTTGATTGGTTGACCGTAGATGCGATCAAGGGTTATACGCCCTATTGAACTAGTGTCATTGGACATGTCAATTCCCCTGGTCACATTGAACAGAAAAATATTTCTCAAAGTTACGTCATCAGCCCTGACATGAATAGCAGACCCACCACCAAATTCATGGGGAGCCCAATCTGCGGCTGATCACAAGCAAAACCTAATTGATTGACGGTGGCATTTCTTCCTGTGATGTTTAAAACGTCACCACTGAAACTCTCTTTGAAAAAAATAAAACTCCCTTCTTCCATAGAATTTGTACTCCAACCAGACCCCTCAATTGAAGCCAAACCATTTAATTCCAGTGTTGATGTCACCAGGTACTTGCCAGGAGGAAAGAAGACTGTCCCTCCTTTGATTTGCTTTGCTAGGTCCATTGCTGCCTGAATAAATTGGGTATCATCATTGGTACCGTCTCCAATAGCACCAAAATCTTTAACATTATATGTCGCCATGATCATAAAACTATTTCTCACCTACTCTCTTCAAGGCTTTTCGGTATCCGCCTTGTGCATCTCGCACAGTTCAAAGATGGATAGACAGAAGATCATTTTTAAGCGCAGAAAGTGTCATTCCAGGCAAAAGGGTAGAAATGCCTGGCTCTAAAGCAATAAAAAACCATCTCAGAATTTGAGATGGTTCTTGATAACTCTGTTAAAGCCTTAAGGCTAGTTACACCTCTTCAATAGTAAAGATCTCCCAGTCGCCTATGCAGGTTCTGCTAGCTTTCATGCGGAGGCTACCATCCGTTTCTTGAGAAACGTACTGATCATTGTTAGCCTTAAGGGCCACCTTATTGATATCTTGCCACTCAAGTACAAACTGGCGGTCTTCCAGTACAGGTGAAGCAGTGCTGTTGTCGAGTACCACAGTGGTACCGTTCAAGCTGATGTGCATAGTTTGACTGTTGTAGACTGTGGTGAAATTAATGGTTTTAGGAGCAGTGCAACTTGGGTAACCACCTGCTGTAAAACATTCCAATTCTACAGCATTAGTAGCATCACCATCAGCCCAAAGGCCATCTTGACCATTGTCGTTTTTTACCCTTGCGTAGTTGCCATTGTTGGCTTTTAATTTGATTGTTGGCATAATATTATTCTTTAAGTGATTAATGATGAAAGTTCACTATACCAACGCTTACGTTTTAGCGCAAAAAGGCCTCATTTGACCAAATAGGCTGATTTACTTGCTTAATAACCAATAGAAAACCATCTCAGAACTTGAGATGGTTTTACATGTACTGTTTTCCTAATCTTGAGATCTCCGCTACAAAAAGCCTTCCCTAATCGCTTTAGCTACCAGGCCAGCAGTGTTTTTCACGCCCAGCTTTTCAATCATCCGCCTGCGGTGTCCTTCCACTGTACGGTCACTGATGAATAGTTTCTCTGCAATTTCCTTGGCGTTGTCTCCCTGAGCCAAAAGTGAAAGCACCTCTATTTCCCGATCGCTTAAGGATTCACCGCCTTTGAGTCTGGGTACCTTACGGGTGTGGCCCTTCAAGCCCATAAGCATGGCTTCAGATACTTCCTTGGTAAAGTAGTACCCCTCTGCATAAACCGCTTTGATGGCTTTTTCTAATAAATGTGGCTCCGTGTCTTTGAAAATGTAACTGTTAGCTCCTAACTCCATCAGGTACGCCACCATTTTGGGATCGGTATGGGTAGAAAGTATAATCACCCTCAAATCCCGATATATGGGCTTTATCCTCTTAAAAACCTCAATGCCGTTAAAGTCGGGCATGTCCAGGTCGAGTAAAAGTATATCAGGTATTACTGTCTGAAGTTTGTTTAGGAGCTGCTCTCCATCTTCCGTCTCAAAGAGCATTTCAATGTCGTCCATTCTATCGATCATGAATGCGAGACCTTCACGAAACAGTCTGTGATCATCGGTTATTGCTACCTGTATTGCCTTCATTTTCTTTAGTTCAATTCTTTAATTTTCTTCATCTAAATCTCCGCTTCATCAGGAGCACTGGCCTTGGTTATAGAACTAAGCCTGAGGCCAATGCCAGGAGTGGATTTATCCATCCATTGCATATGCCCCTCCATCAGGTGCAACCGACTCTCTATATTCCTCATACCCAGCCCTGTTTCTTTTAAGACAGGCTGACTCAAACCTTTCCCATTGTCTTCATAGATCAGCACAAAACGTCCCTGGTTTTCACTGATTTGGATGCCGACCTCAGTAGCTTCTGCATGCTTCAAGGTGTTATTCAGCAGCTCCTGCACGATGCGAAACCAATTGAGTTCAAACTCTTCAGGCATGGTGCCTTGCCAGGAGTTATTCAAGTCTACCTTGATGTCTCCGCCCTTGTTCAATTGGTGAACCAGGTTGGTCAATGCTTCTGAAAGACCGAGTTGTTCAAGCACCACAGGCCTGAGGTCCAACGAGACCCTACGCACGCTGTTGATGGTATCGTCTAGCAGCTCAAACACCTTTTGTTTTAGTGCCTCAAATTCAGCCTTGTCATGGTCCTGCTCCAGGTGCGAAAAGTACATCTTAGAGGTGGTGAGCAATGAGCCTACCCCATCGTGTAAGTCTCTGCCTATCCGGTTGCGCTCTTGTTCCTGGCTTTTGAGGTTGGCGCGTAGCAGCTGTTTTTGGTATTCAGCCTCCTTTCTTTGATGCTCTTTTTGCTGTTGGAGAATTTTCTTTTTGTATGCCAGAAAGAGCAATGCGACTCCCAGGGAAAATAAGACCATGCTTAGCATCCCAATCACTAAAAGTTCGGTGTTGGTCAGGCCGGTGATTTGATCCACAACACCAAAATGTAAGAAACGATCAGGAACAGATTCAGGAAGTTGTTGATGGTCCAACCAACCCGAAACAGGTTTGGGTGTAGGCTCAGGTCATTCCCAACAACAAAGAACAAGAAGAAAGCACTGGAGTAGTATAACAAGACCCCAAAATTGAAATACACAAATGGATTCTTCTTATAACCGTCCTGTCTTGGTTGACTTATCAACTTCCCGAAATACACTACGGCAAATAGTGTATATACCAAACATGAAAGCGTTATCGCATTTGTGTTCAAGTTTTCATTTCCGTGTACATAAAAGGTGGTATAAATACAAAAGACCAGAAATAAGGATATCAGAATTAAGCCTAAAAACTTCGCTTTTTTAACCGAGAGGAGCCTTGTATAGAGCAGCACCATCAGCACAAAGACTGATGGTGTGTACACATTGTAAATCCATGAGTTATTGGCGCTCAAATTGTGTAAGTAGCGCGTAGCGAAATACACAATAAACGTTGACCAAACAATTAGGATGATTAGCCTGATTTCATTCGAGACTCTTTTCCACCTTACAATTCCCAGTATTAGTGGGATTACAAGCAACCACAGAGAAGCCTCTCTCAGCGCATTGAGTAATTCATATGTCAATATTTTCAATGTATCAGCTCAATTATATAATCAGAGAATTCTATTTACTCTAATCTACAAATATTATAAGCCAATATTGAACTATATAAATTACTTTATCACAAACTACCCATTACTAATATCTCCCTATTTTGGTGGTATACAGGGAGGGCAAGGCCATGGCCAATTTAGTGTAAATACACTTTGTTGTACAATGCTGTTACCTTTCTTATAGAAAATGGTATCAAACTCAAATCCCCCCAAATCTAATTCACCACTTAATTCAAATTTTTCTCCTGGCGGAAGGCTCAATCTTAATAAGGGGTTAAAAAGTACTTCTTTTGGATTTAAACGCCCATATGATATACCCATAAGAATACTTACATTATTAATCTCACTGTTTTCATTAAGTATTTTTTTTAATGTCTTAACCACTTGTGGCATAAAGAGGTAACTATCAATATCCTCATCATCGCTATTAAAGAGATCATGCAGTTGATCACTAGGTACCTCATGCCAATTCGCCATGCAAGAGTCAGCATAAAGACTATTTTCACCATAATTTGCTGTTCCCGCATCGCCATTTTTCAATTTTTCTATAATTCTCTCTCTTAAGTCTTTAGATCCTTTTTTAAATTCAGGTGTTCCTAAACCCTTACCACATTCTTCGCCACCTATCTCGAAGTATAGGCTAAAGATTTCACTTTCGTAATCTGGTTTTAATACAAGTTTATGATTGGAGTCGTCTGGTAGCTTGCTTATTTTATTGATGATATTCTTGGATTCATCACCAAAATCTAACTTCCTTATTCGGACTTCAAATTCGTTTTCAAACCTTGTCCCTGTTTCTTCAATGTTTTGCTGCATAGCTTTTTTCATTCAATGGTTTAAAGTTGGTTCTATATCACTAGGCCATCCGCAAGAATTGTTTATTTCATCCTAGTGTTCGATTTACGTCATAAAATTGGTGGGATTGAAAGCCAATTGATAGGGCCATTTTGAGCCTATTTCCAGGTAGAGTAATCCTTGGTTTCATTAGGTAATATTACCCTATCAATGAACCAACTCTCTTACCCTCCACACTACGCAGGATTTTAATAAGTGTCTGCAAAAAACTCGAAGTATAGATCAAAATCTATTCATCAAAAATCAGTCATCAAACCAATTATCCTCACATGGCTCATTAGACGGGCAACAGCCAAAAGGAGGACAGGGCCTCAAGTAGTTGAAAAAACCAAATGCTTTACCTGTAGAACTGCCAAAAGATGTCAATCGCAAAATAGGACTAAATGTGAGGCCTAAACCTGGTATAACGCCATATTTGGCACCAAAAATGATCTGGATAGTACTACCAATTTGGGTTTCTGAATCGTTCAATAGATTTACCAAACCAGCAGGAAAAGTAAACGAAGTCACTTTCTGTATTTTCCCATCAGGAAATCCACTCCGTGTTAAAAATAAGCCATCAAAAACTTCTTCACTTTGAGCTTCATACCAGTTAATTGAGCTTTCCAGCAGGTAAGTAAGAGGCAAACCAGAAATAGATTGAGGTTCTTTTTTTAATTGAGTGCTCAACTCTTTTCTCATTTCAATAGAATACTCAACATCGGATATTCCTTCAGCCTTCACACCTATCGCCCCTCTAAAAATGCCAGTCTTTGATAAAATTCGTCCGGGTTGACAACCGGATTTACTCCCAACTATATATGCATTCAGTGTTTCAGGTGACGTTTCTGACACCCCAAGTTCAAACCAAATATTCCTATACCCCATTTTAATGAAGTTCTTAAACTCTAATGCATCAAAACTTACCCCTGTTGCCAATCCTTCTCCAGGTGTGATAAATAGGGATCGCTTGATAGTCTCTTCCGGCCAACTTAATCTTGCATATTTGAACATGATGATATTTTTAAATTTTATTATATAATTATTCTATAATAAAAATACTCAATGATCACGACTAAATCAAGAGACTGATGGCGTCATTCCACCAATCACCTAATTCCATGATTTACCGATTATCAACCCAAATCTTTTGCTATTTTTGCGGCAGTAATAAGTACTCTCCATACTGCTTAGTCAATGATTCAATTCTTCGATGCCGGAGCTGGCAAAATTTACGCTGTACAAGTAGCTGAGGCTACAAGCGCCACCGACCTCCCCAAACTTCAATGGCTTTTCGGAAATGCCTCGCTGATTGATGCTGATACCTTGGAAGGTTTCTATGTAGGTCCGCGAAAGGAAATGATCACGCCCTGGAGCACCAATGCTGTGGAAATCACGCAGAATATGGGCGTTGAGGGCATCAGCCGAATAGAAGAATTTGAAAAGGTAGAAAGCGAAAATGTAGCCCATGACCCCATGCTACAGGTGCTTTACAAAGGGCTGGACCAAAGCCTATACACCATCGACAAAAAGCCCGATGCTGTACTTTACATTGAAGACATTGCCGCCTACAACACTCAGGAAGGCCTGGCCCTTTCTCAGGAAGAAATTGACTACCTGAATGATGTAAGCAAGCAACTTGACAGGAAACTCACGGATGGGGAAGTATTTGGCTTCTCGCAAGTGAATTCAGAGCACTGTCGACACAAGATCTTTAATGGGGTATTTGTGATTGACGGACAGGAGATGCCCTCCTCACTCTTCAAGTTGATTAAGAAAACATCACAAGAAAACCCTGAAGGGTTAGTATCTGCCTACAAAGACAATGTAGCCTTTACACAAGGCCCAAAAGTTGAACAGTTTGCCCCAGGTACTCAAGACAAGGCCGATTGGTTCACTACTCAAGAATTTGAATCCGTCATTTCTCTCAAAGCAGAGACGCACAACTTCCCTACTACGGTAGAGCCCTTCAATGGTGCGGCTACCGGTTCGGGTGGAGAGATTCGCGACCGTATGGCGGGTGGCAAGGGCTCTATGCCCCTGGCTGGCACCGCAGTATACATGACCTCCTACTCACGCCTGGAAGACGGCCGTGGCTGGGAAGCCAATATGGCCGAGCGCAAGTGGCTCTACCAAACCCCGATGGACATTCTGATCAAAGCCTCGAATGGTGCCAGTGATTTTGGTAACAAATTTGGCCAACCCCTGATCAGCGGCTCGGTACTCACCTTTGAGCATGAAGAGCATGGCAAGAAGCATGGATTCGACAAAGTGATCATGATGGCTGGTGGCATAGGCTATGGCAAAAAATCCGATGCGCTGAAAGACACTCCTAACTCTGGTGACAAGATAGTGGTGATGGGTGGAGACAATTACCGCATTGGCATGGGCGGTGGTGCGGTCTCATCTGTGGCTACCGGGGAGTTTTCTTCTGGTATTGAGCTCAACGCCATTCAGCGTTCCAATCCGGAAATGCAGAAGCGCGTGTACAATGCAGTTCGCGCCATGGCAGAATCGGACATCAACCCAGTGGTATCTATTCACGATCATGGTGCAGGCGGACACCTCAACTGCCTCTCTGAACTGGTGGAAGAAACCGGTGGCACCATAGATGTGAACAAGCTACCTGTGGGCGACCCCACACTTTCTGATAAGGAGATCATTGGCAACGAGTCGCAAGAGCGCATGGGGCTGGTGATGAAAGAAAAAGACATTGAATTCCTGCAAAAAGTAGCTCAGCGTGAAAGGGCCCCCATATATGTAGTGGGCGAAACCACGGGCGACCACCATTTCAAATTTGAGAACGCAGAAACTAACGAGCATCCCATCAATTGGGAACTGGCTCATATGTTTGGCTCCTCTCCCACCACCGTGCTGGAAGACAAATCGACTGAGAGTAATTTCGGCCCGGTAGAATATGATATTAAAAAGCTGCAGGAATACCTGAATGCGGTACTGCAGCTCGAAGCCGTGGCCTGTAAAGACTGGCTCACCAACAAAGTAGACCGCTGCGTTACCGGCCGTGTGGCCAAGCAACAGTGTGCCGGACCTCTTCAACTTCCACTCAACAATGTGGGCGTTATGGCCCTTGATTATCGAGGTATCAAAGGCATTGCCACTTCTATCGGGCATGCACCTGTTTCAGCTTTGGTAGATCCGGTAGCGGGCTCTCAGCTTTCCATTGCAGAAGCATTGACCAATATAGTTTGGGCTCCGATAGAGAAAGGACTTAAAGGCATTTCGCTAAGTGCCAACTGGATGTGGCCTGCAAAAAACGAAGGTGAAAATGCCCGACTCTACAAAGCAGTAGAGGCAGTAAGCGACTTTGCCTGCGCCCTGGGCATCAACATCCCAACGGGCAAAGACTCCATGTCAATGACCCAGAAGTATGAAGATGATGTGGTGTACTCTCCGGGTACCGTCATCATTTCTGCTGCAGGCGAGGTAACTGACCTGAAGAAAGTGGTTGAGCCTGTACTTCAGCCAGATTTTGAGTCAACCCTGCTTTATGTGGATTTGTCAGATGGAGAATTCCACCTGGGTGGTAGTTCATTCGCTCAGATAACTGGTAAAGTGGGCAATGCTGCCCCAACCATTAGCGACAGCAACCGATTTGGCAGCACCTTCAACATGGTGCAGGCCCTGATTGAAGAAGGCAAAATCATGGCGGGACATGATGTATCTGCCGGTGGTTTGATCACTGCCCTTTTGGAGATGTGTTTCTCACAAGTAGATCTTGGTATTTCAGCCAACCTGAAAGGCATCAAGGGCATAGACGATATTGCTACTTTCTTCTCTGAACAACCCGCCTTGCTGCTACAAGTGGCCAATGAAGATTTGGCGGTGATCAGCGAACTGTTCGAAAGCATTGATGCTTCATTTATAGCGATTGGCAGCCCTATAGGCGAGCCCATCCTATCGCTACAAACCAATACCCAAAGTTACCTGCTGGACATTGCTAGCCTGCGCGATACCTGGTACAAAACCTCCTACCTGCTTGACCAAAAGCAATCGGGTGAAGCACTGGCCAAAGAGCGTTTTGACAACTATAAAAATCAACCCCTGTCTTTCACTTTCCCTGAAAACTTTATAGGACAATATGAGGTACTGGGTCTCGACCCCGACCGCAAAGAAAAGACCGGCATCAAAGCGGCCATCATCCGTGAAAAAGGCGTGAATGGCGACAGGGAAATGGCCTATGCCATGCACCTGGCAGGTTTTGATGTGAAAGACGTGCACATGACCGACCTGATCTCAGGTGCGGAAGACCTGAGTGATGTGAACTTCATCGCCTTTGTAGGTGGTTTCTCTAACTCAGACGTGCTCGGCTCTGCCAAAGGCTGGGCGGGTGCTTTCCTTTACAATGAGAAGGCCAAAGCTGCACTGGACGCTTTTTATGCTCGTGAAGACACTATCTCACTCGGTATCTGTAACGGCTGCCAGCTGATGGGTGAGCTAGGCCTGCTCTACCCTGAACATGAAGTGCACCCGAAACTGGACCACAACATTGCCCACAAATTCGAATCAGGCTTTGTGAATGTGAGCATTCCTGAAAACAACTCAGTCATGCTGGGTTCACTAGCCGGTACCCAACTGGGCATCTGGGTAGCGCATGGTGAGGGCCGCTTTAGGCTTCCACAAGCAGAAGGTGACTATCATGTAATAGCTAAATACAGCCATGAGGCTTATCCGGCTTCACCCAATGGCTCCGACTATCATGTAGCTGGTCTGGCTAGTAAGGATGGTAGACACCTGGCCATTATGCCTCACTTCGAACGCTCTGTTTTCCCTTGGAACTGGGGCAATTACCCTGCGGAGCAAAGGGCAGATGTATTGAGCCCTTGGATCAAGGCCTTTATGAATGCGAGGGATTGGGTGGCTGAAAGGGTATAAATGAAATCTTGTAGTAGACACTTAGAAAAACAACCAGCGGACGCCCAACTCAATTTTCAGGTTATTTCTTGTCATGATTTTTTGCTTACCCCATAGAGTCATAAAGATGGACAATACATAAGCACCGTCCATTTTTTGGCATAATTTTTAACCCGAATAATGCAGTAGAATTTCTATTATATCATCCGCGTTAAATTACATTTACTAGACTCTTTTGATAATCCACCTTTGGTTATCAGATTGGTCCCATTTCCAAAATAGAATCCGGCCACCATCTTTACAATTACTCTGTTCCAAATCCATTACCAAGCCCGCATTAAATGCTTGAACAGTCCAAAGTAATTGGGAATTTCCCTCACCAGCTGGCCATAAGGTCCAGCAAAAATCAGGGTCTCCAAAGGGCCTGCCATTCTCCAACTTTATGGGCTCACTTTCTTTCGGCTGAATGACACATTTTGAGGTTTTGGCATGATAAAGCGTATAGCCTCCGGTATTGGCTCCACTGGCCAAATTGGGTATTAGGGTCCAAGTTTGATTTAGATCATTATCCTTAAGTTGCTCAAGTGTTAGCTCATTATCCCTAACTGATATTACCATTTCCTTACCATTAGAATCACAGACCCTACTAAAGAATTTCACTTTTATTATCTCTTCCATTGTTGCAAAAAATTTGGGGAATAAAACACCTACTCTCTTTGGCTTTTCGGTTTCCGCCTCTGTATTTAACCCCACAGAAAAGTTCGATTTTTCAAGTGGGTTCTACTCCACATTTTTCATCATTTCCCCTTGACTATCAGAAAATATGATGTTGACCAGGTGATGCCTCCATATAGATCAGCACATTCCGTTGTGACACGGACTTTTTTGCCCCTCAACTTGTCGAACTCCGGATTTATTTCGTTTAGTACCACTGGTTGAGTGTGCTGGACTCCATTAAGACCATAGTCGTGAGTATAGAGTGCAAAAACTCTATCGTCAGATTCATCTGTGATACGAATAGTTATTTGATCATCAACACAGATTTCTCCGGTTCCATCGATATTGGCACTAATTACAAAAACATCGTTTTCCCCAACACTAATATTGTATCTCGTTGATGTAAAAAAGAGTTGCTTAATCCCAGCATGTTGTCCCTGTTCAGGAACGATTGCATATGTTTGCATTTGTATAGAAATTTTGCTCCTACTCTCTGAGGCTTTTCAGATTCCGCCTCTGTATTTAACCCTACAGATAGGCCGTTTTTTCGGTGGGTTCTGCTCCACCAGAAAGACTTTCTAATGAAGAAGGTTGTCCAATAATCTCTGATTAAGAAAATAGATGAGTACGTACGGATTGAAACTGAGTGAATCTAACCCAATTATTAGTGGGGCGACCAGGTGAGGGCACCTACTCAGGGGAAGCACAATAGAAAAGGTCGCGTCTAATACGCGACCTTCAGTAGTTCGAATAAATCAAAGGCTTGACGTACCTACGTTGCCAGCCATCCCAACAGCTACGAGTCTATGAGGGTTCTGTTGTACAATGGCTGTTTTTAACTGCCATGTCGAATTCAGGTCCTTCATGGTCTTAGCATTTTGGTCATATAGCCCCAGATTATTGGCAGTTCCAACACAGTAAATCTGGCCGGCATTACTAGTGTCAAAGGCAATCCAATCCAGCATCCAATTCCCTAAATTGCCTTGATCTTCCCAAGAAGTACCATTCCACTTACCTACATTGCCATTGACACCTACACACCAGATGATTCCATCCGGATCGAATGTCAACATTTTCAATTTCCAACCACCCATATTGCCCTGGTCTTGAAAACCATTGCCTACCATCTTGCCAACATTGCCCAGTGTGCCAACCGCCCACAAGTTACCGGAACTATCAGCAGTGATCATTTTGAGTTGCCAGTTACCTGGTTTCCCTAAGTCGTTAAAACTTGCCAACACATCGTTAGCGTAAATTTTGCCAGAGTTCGCAGCTGTACCTACAACATAGAATTCGCTACTTGTACTGTCAAGCGTGAGGCTATTTAAGGTCCAGCCTCCAATTTTACCATGATCATTAAAATCCATAATCTAATAATTGTTCCTACTCTCTAAGGCTTTTCGGTTCCCGCCTTCCTGATCAGACCTCAGGAAAAGGTTCGTTTATTAGCGTGGGTTCTGCTCCACTTCAAAAGTTTTTGTATGGTAAAACTCTGAAGTAATATGAATGCCGGGGAGCGTATTAATACTGATTTTCAAGACAGGTATTTACACCCGTTACCCAATAAAAAATGGATCATGAAGGCCTATAGGTTTTTTCGAAAAAGAAAATCGATGATCGGTTGGCTGTAAGGATTTAGCCAAAATGAACAAAATAAGAAGGCCGGGACCTTCCATAATTCGAATGACTTGTTTGTTATTAATTGATTTGATTGCTTTCCCCTCTTTTTGAGCACAGGTCGGCAAGGGCCTTTCTCCGTGTGAACCAAGGAGAAAGGCTTTGAATTAGTTGGTTACTCTGCTTCACGTTCTGTGGTAGCCGGCTTACTTTCTCTCTAAGCCAATGAAGGTGTAATTCACAACAGCCTCACCTGAGCTCTTGCTTATAGAAAGTGAGCTCTCAGCGGCATTAGCAAAGCTTCTTACCAGTTTGGCCTGGCCGTTGAATTTGGCAAATAGCGTGCTTGAAGACAGCACCATTTCACCGTGGATAAGCAGTGTAGACGGGGCCGGTGGGCTCACTAATACTGAACCGGGCAAGTCCCTTCCTTCCAAATCAGTAGGAGTCACTTCACTACCTGAATCGATAATGAATGCATAAGCGGCTACATTGCCCTGTGGTGTGCTCTCAAAGATGATGTTCAATGGCAATGAGCCATTGACTGAACGCAAGGCCACCCTGTCAGGTGTATACGCTTCTACTTCTAAAATGTAAGGCCTTGCGCCTCCTTTGCTTTCTTGCTCTGCGTGGATGGGTTGTCCTTGTGCCCATTCACCAAATACTTTTGTTAAGTCCATGATGGTTTTTTTTGTTTGATTTTACCTACTCTATAAGGCTTTTCGGTATCCGCCTCCCGAGTTATACCAGCGGGAAAGGCCGTTTTTTAGGGTGGCTGCTCCACCTTATGTGCTAAAAATTTTGGAGAAACCGACCCTGAAAATATTCAGGGCCAGTTATCTGGATTAAGGGTTTATGTAAACGAATGGATCACAGGTGAACATGATGTTGTCTACTGTATAGGACTATTATTCCCCGTAGAGTTTGACATTCACATAAAGTTCTCCTGAGTTATCAGCATATGCACCAGCGAGATCATTGAATGCGAAGAAAATATTCTTCTGGCTGATCAGATCAACCGTCTGAAGGTTTGCAATGCTGGAAGCATCCGGATTGATTACTGTGTACACCATTTCGGTATTGCTACCTTTCTGTGGCAAGCCATCTATGCACTGGGTTGCCACTATGGTGAAACGCCCTGCATTTGGATAAGTAAAACTTGCCTTTGGTGACCACTGTGGATCTGGACCGGGGGCCATGACGTAACAGTTTTCTTTGGTCGTCCAGTGTATCTGCGATGGTTCAATGTACACGTCCATCTTCGAAAAAGCACCTGTGGAGATGAGTGACCCACCGTTGTCCAATACTGAAATTGGTCCATATTTGCGCCATCCGTTGGGCTCTGCTGTGAATTCAGTTTCTTTGAACTGGAAATTGTCTACAATAGCGATTTCTTCTCCGTAGAGTTTGACATATACGTAGAATTCTCCCGAGTTGTCAGCATAAGCACCTGCGAGGTCATTGAATGCGAAGAAAATGTTCTTCTGACCATTCAGTTCGATGGTCTGGAGGTTTGTGATGCTGGTGGCCTGAGGCTCGATTACCGTGTACTCCATTTTGGCACTGCTACCAACCTGAGGCAAGCCATCTACACACTGGGTTGCCACTATGGTGAAACGCCCTGCTTCCGGGTAGGTAAAATCTGACTCTGGTGAAAACTGTGGGTCTGGACCCGGAGCCATAACGAAACAGTTCTCTTTGGTCGTCCAGTGTACCTTGGATGGTTCAATGTACACGTCCATCTTGGAAAAAGCACCGGTGGTGATCAGTGACCCACCGTTATCCAGTACGGAAATAGGTCCATATTTGCGCCATCCGTTGGGTTCTGCTGTGAAATCGGCTTTTGTAAACTGCAAATTGTCTACAGTTGCAATGTCCTGTGTTGCTAATTGAGCGTTCATAATCATTAAGTTTTAGTGTTTTTTAAATACCTGTTCTTTAAGGCTTTTTCGTATCTACCTCCCGGGTAAATTCTCCCTGGCAAGGCAGTTAAAGGTTGTTGACTCTACTCTTTTAAGGATTTTCGAGTGCCTCCGTTTTGTCCTAGTTGACATTTCAAAGGTGGAGGATTGAAAAGGGGAATTGATACTCCCTTTGGCGCTAACAAGGAGTATTTTATGAATACCCCATTGGGGGTACTGGTGTTTTGAGCTACACTCTTATTTTTGGTGTATCGTAAAAATTTAAAACCAAAATAGTTATGAGTAATTCAATCAAAATTGGTGCAAGGCTTAGCAGTATGGCAAGCGTCAATATTTCCAGCAATACCATAAAGAAACAGGACAGTACAGGCTTCTTTCCTTCATCAGGCGAGCCTATGGGGTTATCGCACCTGGTACTAAAGCCACTTACCTTTTTCAGCTTTGAGCCAGCACTAGGTCGTTATGTGCTCAATGTTTCCATCATCACTGGCGGCCATCATTCGCCTGACAATAAAAATGCCATTGAATGCCAAACAGTGGGTAAAAACTTTTTAATCTTTATCAATTACACCGTAAATGATGATGATGGTGACATAGCAGATGATACCTATAACAACTATCGTTATCGATTTGAATTCAATGAGGGGTGGACACAGTATCTAAAGGGTAGGGAAATAATCATAGTAACTGCTTCGGGCGACCCTGAAGAAGGTGATGCCTCGAAGGTGGTAGTAGAAGACGAAGACGAAATATGATATAAACCTGCAATTGATTATTATTAAAAAGTGCATAAATCAACATTGTATTTTAATATAGCCATCATAGCAATAGGTTTGATTATCAACCTGAATGCGCCTGCTCAAGATCTTCCTGAGCAGGCTGCCTTGCTTCAAAAGCAGGCAGATAATCTGGCCAAGGCAAAACCCGATTCGGCATTTCTCCTGCTGGCAGAAGCCGAATCCACAAGCCCTAAAAACAAGCTTAAAGCAGTAAGAACTACAGGGAATTGGCTTAGGGCCAAGACCATGTACCTCCAGAAAAAATACGACAGCACGTTATATTATGCCAACCTGGCCATTGCCTTGGGCAACGAGGTAGAAGATTACACCACACTTTCTTCCCTACACAATCTGTTAGGGGTGCTTGCCAAACGGCAAGGTATGTTTAAAGAGAGTCTGCACCAGTACGACCAAAGCCTTGTATTTGCCAAGGCTGCCAATGACTCGGTAACCTGGGCCAAGGCGCTGCAAAACATGGGCAACGTTCATAGGCAAATCGGGCAGGCCGATAGTGCACTATATTATTTTGAAGCCAGTATTGCCATCAAGGAACGCCTGAATGACCCGCTCTCCACTGCCAAAACTACACTGAACCTGGGCAATTACTATTTTGTGGTAGGTGACTTCAGAAAAGCCATTGATTTTTACCAGCGAACACTGCCGTATTATCAGCAAGCAGAATACGCTGAAGGTATCGGCAAGCTCGAAAACAACCTGGGCGCTGCCTATTACAAACTAGGTTTCAATACCCTCTCTGCCACGCACTATGTAAAAAGCCTTTCCATATATGACTCGCTTCAGATTCAAGACATGAGGGTTAATACGCTAATGAACCTGGGGGTGGTATTAAAAGATTTGGGAAAAACTACTGAGGCCAAGGATTACTACCAAAAGGCTCTGAAAAATGACGAGAACATGATTGGCCTTACCACTAAAGCCAACATCTACCAAAACCTGGGTGAAGTACAGGAAATCAGTAATGAATGGCCAAAAGCCCTGGAATCCTTTAGAAATGCGGCCGATTTATATTCTAATCAGGAAAGGATACAGGACCTTTCCGAGGCTTATCATGGTATGGCCCGTTCCTTCGTAGGACTCAATAATGGCGCCATGGCAGAGCAGTATTTCCAAATGAGCCTCGACCTGAAAAAAGAAATCAAAGACGACTTGAACCTGGGCAAGGTCATTACCAGCCTGGCCGTATTCCAATATGAAAACAAACGCTATAATGAGGCCCTTATGAATTATCGCCAGGGACTTAAACTCGCCAAACAGTTCGAGCTGCCGAAGTTGTCCCGCGCCAATCTGTTGGGGCTTTCAGAAGTATATGAAGTATTGGGAAACCCCAGTAGAGCGCTCGACTACAGGCTGCAATACCAAACTGTAAAAGACAGCCTGGACAATGTGGAAAAGAGCCGGCAAATAGCCGAGTTACAAGAGCAATATGAGTCGGTGCAAAAAGACAAACGCATCAATGAGCTGGCACTGGAAAACAGCGTAGCCAATGCTGAAATTGAAAAGAATGAAGCCCTGGCGCAAAAGCAAAAGGCAAGAAACACCACCTATCTGGTAGCGGCCATAGCCCTCTTCATTCTTATACTTGTGCTATATACCTACTTCAAACAGCGGCTTTCTATCGCAAAGTTGAGAGAAGAGGAAGAGCATGCTGCACACAAACGTAATATCGAGTCGCTGTTAGATGAGCAACGCACCAAAAACCTGGAAGCCCGGGTGGCGGGTGAAGAGGAAGAGCGCAAGCGGCTTGCCAAAGACCTGCACGATCACCTGGGCAGTATCCTGGCTACAGTGAAAGTCAATTTGCAGGGCATTTTTGAGCGAGAAAAAGCCCTCAAGGATAATGAGCAGGTGCAGACCGTGAATACCCTGGTAGACAAGGCCTGTAATGATGTACGTGGCATCGCCCATAACCTACACATGGGCATTTCCGAAACCTTTGGTCTTACCACTGCCCTAAATGATTTGGCTCAGTCCGTTTCTGGTGCCAATGGCATCAAGGTACAATTTACATCTGCCAACTGCACCGAGCGCTTTGACACACATATGGAGATTTTTGTGTATCGCATGGTACAGGAGTTTTTGAGCAATGCCCTCAGGCATTCCGAAGCCAACCAAATCAGCATTCAGCTCACCTGCCTTGACGACCTCATCAGCATTATTGTAGAAGATAACGGCAAAGGTTTTGACAACAAAAATACGGCTGAAGCAGGAGATGGCATTGGCCTGAAGAACCTCATCACTCGTATTGAGGCATTCGATGGTGAAATTAGTATTGACAGCACTCCGGGTAAAGGCACAAATATATTGGTAGACCTGCCACTTACTTCTCAAACAGAAATAATATAAAATGATCAAGGTATTAGTAGTAGACGACCATCACCTATTTGCTCACGGCCTTAGAAGCATGTTTCTGGCAGAGGATGGCATAGAAATAGTAACCAGCACCACCAATGGAAATGAGGCTCTGCCCTTGCTTAAACAGCATGAGATTGATGTGATCATCATGGACATTAGCATGCCGATAATTGATGGCATTGACAGCATGAAGCTGATACAAGAAGCAGGATATGACACCCCTACCCTCATGCTTACCATGCACCAGGACATCCGCCAGATCAAACGGGCACTGGAACAGAATGCAAGGGGGTACATACTCAAAGATGCTTCTAAGTCCGAATTGGTAGAGGCTGTACAGAAAGTAGCAGCTGGCGAAAACTACTTTCACAAAAAGGTCAACGAACAACTTTTCGAATACCTAAGAGGCAACAAAGGAACCACGGACTCTGACTTGGTAAATCAGCTCTCAGAAAGAGAGATTGAGATCATTAAACAGCTATCGCTGGGCAAGAACGGAAAAGAAGTAGCTGAGAACCTGTTTATTAGCCCCCATACCGTAAAAACACACAGGCGCAATATCATGCATAAGATGGGGGTGAAAAACACCGCTGAGCTGGTGAAGCTCTGCTTGGAGAAAGGGATTATTTAACGAAAATGAATAAGGCCCTGAAATACATCAGGGCCTTATTGGTGTGCTCTTTTGAGCAGAGAATTACTCTGGCAAAAAGCCTTTCCTCACAGCTTCCATAATGAGCTTAGCAGTATTGTGCACGTTGAACTTTTGAAGCAGGCTATTACGGTGGCCATCTACCGTGCGGGTGCTAATAAATAGCTTCTCTCCAATCTCTTTGTTAGAAAGGCCTTCTGCAATTAACTCAAGTACCTCCTGCTCTCTGCGACTGAGCACAATCTCTTGGCCCAGTTTAGGAGGCCTCTTGGTTTTGCGTTTCAGGCCTTCCAACACTGCCTGGGAGGTAATTTCATTAAAGTAGCGACCTTTTTCATATACAGTAATGATGGCCTTTTTGAGCTCTTCGCGATTGGTATCTTTTAAGAGATAACCATTCACTCCCAACTCCATCATATAAGCAATCATCCTTTCTTCTCTGTGCATTGAAAGTACAATCGCATTGATATCTGGGAATTTTTCATGCATAATCTTGAACGTTTCGATGCCATTTAGGCCAGGCATGTCCATATCCAACAAAACCACATCAGGTTGCTCGGTTTCAAGCTTAGTCAGAAGTTCATCTCCTGATCCTACATCGAAGGTCAAGTCAATCTCATCTATTCTAGAGAATAGTAATTTGATACCTTCCCTGAACAACAGATGATCATCTGCCAGGGCTACTTTTATCGTTTTCATATTGTTAAATGTCAATGGTGATTAAAAGCCCTCCTTCAGAAGGGTTGCTTAATTTTAATTTGCCATTCAAGGCGTTGACCCGGCTTTCAATGTTCTTGAGCCCGAGCCCTTTTTGCCCCAATTGGTCTTTCGATATGCCCTTACCATTGTCTTCGTATTTGAGGAAAAAGCGGTCAGCACTCGCAGTCATTTCCAAAGTGATTTTGGTAGCTTCAGCATGCCTCAGGGCATTGGTGAGTAGCTCTTGTACTACTCTATAAATGTTCAATTCGTGTGGTTGTGAAAGCCGATGATCATAGACAGAGCGAAAGCTAATATTGAGCCCACTTGCATTGGCCACGGTGGTCGTCAGATCGCCAATGGCTTCTGCCAGACCCAACGTTTCCAGAACAACAGGCCTAAGATTGGCAGAAACACGCCTAACCGAGTCTATGGTTTCGTGGAGCAGTTCATCCACCCTCTTGCTGGCTCGCGCCTTGCCTTCCTCATCTTCTTCTTTCCAGTGGTCGAGGTACATGAGCGTGGTGGAAAGCATGACTCCTACTCCATCGTGTAGCTCCCGGCCAATGCGATCTCGCTCTACCTCCTGGCTTTCTATGGTAGCCTGCAGCAGTTCCAGTTGATGTGCTTCCTCGGCTGCTTTGTGCTTGCGCTCCTGCTTCAACAGTTTGCGCTGATACACCACCACAAAAAGGATAATTATCAGTGTGAGAAAAAACATTCCGATCATGCCAATCACGATGGCATTGACCTCACCAGCTACTCCGGATCCATCCATAAGGCAATGTTAAAACAGAGGTAATGGATCATGTTAAAGAGAATATGTATGACCCAAACACTGATGGAGTCTACCAATTCTATTTCTATAAGCCTGTTACCAAAACCAAAAAGGACAATACTGCTTGAAAAATAAATGAGCACTCCAACACAAATCCAAAAGGCTGAACTTTTCTCAATTCTGCTATACCGCATTTCATTCAGTGTGAGGAAGAACCACGACACGGCCACAATCACCATGATAATACTCGTTAGTATAGTAGCATTAGTGTTGGGTTCATTAAGTGGTTGCCACAGAACAATATTCAACAAAGCAAAAAGACCAAATAAGGGAACGCTGAACCGCAGTATTCGTGAAAAGATTCTTGAGGTGACAGTTTGCGAGAAAATTTGCATCAAAAACACATACTCCACAACTGTGTAAATATGATAGATTGGATACGAAGAATAGCCCCCCCATTTGGACATGACATAGGCCAAACATTCTACCAGTAAGGCCAGAAACATTAACAAGAGCAGCAATCTTTGCACTACCCCCATTTTATGTATCCTTAGTCTACCCGCAATTACTCCAAAGAGGATTAACCCAATTGGAATCCAAAAAATCAATTCGAAAAAAGCTCTGGTCACAGTAATGTTATCAGCCTGTACTATTACAAAATGGAGGACAGGGTCTCATGTATTGAAAATAAACTGTGGCTTCATCATCATTTATATCCACAATAGTAGTACCCTCGAAATCTTTTAATTTTGCCTCACCCGTCTTTACCCGAACCTCAACTACAGGAGCAAATTGAAATTCTTCATTATCAGGACGTTTATTAAAGTCAACTCCTAAATGTAGCTTCAATTTCTTCAGTTGGCCAGGTTGATTATGAGCCATTAAGAAGTCGTAAAGAGATTTGTTGTATTCTGAATTAATGATGTATCCTGAAAGCCTTTGCAAAACAGCATTACCTCCAAGGCCCAATGGAATCATCGCTAGAAATGCATCGTCTATTTTGGCCTGATCCAAAGCTTGCCAGTTACTTGAAACAGTTTCTAAATACTGCTTTGGCACTTTTGCTGCTCCAACATTTGAAGTAGAGTACAAAGGCTTACCATTGCTTAAAATGTTCGGTTCTTCACTTTCTTCCTCTGGCTTATCCCCGACTGGAACTCTTAAGACTATCAATGGTTGAAAGGTCACCGTCTCAGGTTTTGAGTCTGGCGATGTCAAACTCATTCTAATCTCTAAACCATCGTTTCTTTTAGGAATAATGGTTCCTTTAGGAGGAGTCAAGTCAAAAACGCCAACTCTTTCAAACTGACGGCTATCTTGATTGTAAATATGAAAATGATGCGCAAGCTGATTAATGTCGCACCGCCTCCAATTGTCTATTGAAGTTGTATTTTCTAAGCTCATGTTTTGCTGTTTAAAAGTTATTAATTTAAATGGTTTATCTATATGAATTACCCATATAGTTACACCTTTCATTTAAACATAAACTATAATATCATCAGACCACTACAATCTCTATCAACAACCACTCTTATCACCCATAAAAACAGGTGATTTAGCGGGGGTAAAAATGCACTGACAAATGCACGAAGGCAAGAGGCCTTATATTATTTGGGTACCTTCACTTACACCTGGAAAATCAGCCCATCCATATTGTCCCTGAGCTTCACTCCCCCATTCGTATGTCCGATTATGCCATAGGCATCTTTGAAACCTGCATGACCAGGGCGGCATTGAAAAAAGTGCTCAAAAAAGACTTGATCAAAGTAGATGGTGAGACGGCCACCAGCGCCACCTGGATTAATGGTGGTGAAGAAATTGTGTTGACAATGCCTGCCGCTCCTGAACAGAAAAAGAGGCTGATCTTCCCACTACAGGTACTTTTTGAAGATGAGCATCTGGCGGTTATTCATAAGCCGGCCGGCATCCTTGTTAGCGGCAACGGTTTTAAAACCATAGTACATGCACTGCCTCAAAACCTGAATCAAAGTCCCTTGAGTGATGCCACATTGCCACAGCCTGTCCATCGGCTAGATTATGCCACAACGGGTGTACTGCTCGTGGGCAAAACAAGTAGCAGCATCAGGGCATTGAACCTTCAGTTTCAGGAAAAGCAGGTTAAGAAAATTTACTATGCCATCGCCATTGGTAGCTTGGCGCCTAGCGGAACCATTAGCAGTAGTATTGACGATAAACCAGCCGACACCCATTTTGAAGTACTGAAAACAGTGCCATCTCCCAGATTTGGCCAACTCAGCCTGCTTAGGATCAAACTTGGCACCGGCCGTAGACACCAGATCAGGAAGCACTTAGCCAGCATTGGCAACCCCATATTGGGCGATAAGGATTATGGAAAGGAAGGCCTGATCCTGAACGGAAAAGGCCTTTACCTACATGCTTATTCCCTAAGCTTTGAGCACCCACACACCAAGAAACCTATTACTGTTGAAAGTGAGTTGCCAGAGAAGTTTGGGAAGTTGTTTCCAACATGACCACTGACTTCATTATTCAGGGATAAACGCTTGCGCATCAATTACTTCAGGTACCGCCTGGGTGGTTTGATCAGAGACAACTGAAAAATTGATCGGCAACGGGTCATTCACCAAATGAGCGTATTCGGAGTCTTCGATCGGGGTAGCATAAATCACTTCTCCATTATCATTCAATGCCAGATATCCAGTCAGCTGATAGTCTCCTGCGTTCAACGATATAGGTACTGCTGCCAAGTTACCAGAAAAATTAAATACCTCAATTTGTTCCTGATCATATATCGGGTTTCCCTGGCCATCCTCTATGGTTACCACTACACACCTTATATCTTGCAAGGCATCATCAACTGATTGATCACCTGTAGTATTCTGGCTGGCTTGGCTGCCTTGTGAAAAAGAGAATTGAACGGCTCCTAAGTTTGATTCACTCATGATAGAATTTCTAAAATCTTGGGTTTATAAACAACATGACCCTCAAATTTCGATCAACCATTGATGGGACGATGATTGACCCAAAAGGGTACTGGCCCGGAGCAAAACTCCGGACCAGCTAAATATTTGATTGTATAGATTTTCAATCAATTCTGATCTCCCAGCCAAAGTATGTCCGCTGCTCCGCTTACAGCAACATATACATCAACATCGCCATCTATATCAAAGTCTCCATGAGCAATGGTAGCGCTGCTAAAGTTCCCAAGTGTCAATCCACTGTCTACAAAGCTGCCGCTGCCATTATTCAACCATAATTTATGAGGGCCATTAACACCCTCTACCGTAAAGGCGTCCAAATCACCATCCAGATCAAAATCAACCAAAACAACATCATGTATGTCAGTTGAAGCCAGCGATTGACCACTGTTGGTAAAGGTGCCATTTCCATCATTGACCCAAATGGTAGCATTTTGCTCCTCATCTCCAATAAATGCATCAAAATCGCCATCTCCATCAACATCGGCCACGGCTATTGCCGAACTTTTAGCGTTACCCAGACTTTGTCCACTATTTGAAAAATTGGCATTCCCATCATTTAAGAAAACGAGATCAGGCATCCCTACTCCTGCACCAATGCCCGAGTTGGCGACAAACAAATCCAGATGTCCGTCTCCATTTAAATCGCTTAAAGCAATATCGAGCGCATTGAGTGTTCCGGTAATACTTCCCACTTGTGCAAACACACCATTACCGTTATTTAACAGAATAGGAAACCCTCCCATATCATTGACAATCGCATCAAGGTCGCCATCTCCATCCAGATCACCTAAAACAACACCTCTGCTCGCACTGCTACCCAGAGTCTGCCCTGAATCAGTGAAGTTCCCCGATCCATCATTCAAATAAACTAAATTAGGCTGTTCCGTCCATTGGGCCATGATTACGTCCAAATCGCCATCATTATCCAGGTCTCCGAGCGCTGCACCAATAACGTTAAGAATGCCCAATGATCTTACTTCTGAATAGTCCCCCGTTCCATCGTTCAACAACACTTCTGTTACTGCGCCATTGGTTCTGGTTATAAAGAGATCCAAATCTCCATCACCGTCAAAATCTCCGGCATTCACACTGGTCGCACTTTCGGTGCTCAATGCTTGCCCGCTGTCGGTAAAAGTCTCTGTTGGCACAGGACTTACTCCTTGCAATACTACTTCAAGCGGATCGCTTGCAAAGGCTTTAAGTTCGCCATTGCTATAATCCAAATAAACCGGGTTGTGTCCCGTCTTTTCCAACAAAAGCCGATAGTCGAAGCCATCTTCTATAGCAATTATATTGGTAGTATCGCCCAGAGAGGTACTATATAGTGTACTGCCGGTTGCTTGATCCTGTACGGTCAGTTCGGCATTGGTGAGTACCAGTCCCTGTACGCCTGCATCATAGACAAAGGCTGCAATCAGAAAGTTGAAGTGTTCCACCAGCACAAAGCGAAAAGAGGCATAACCAAATTCATCTGGTGTAAAATCGCTGGCATCAATTACCTCAGGCACTACCTGAGTGGTGGCATCTGCAGTTATTGTAAAGTCAATGGGTAGCGGATCGTCTACCAGGTGCGCATATTCTGAACCCTCCAAAGGCGTAGCATAAATAACCACCCCCTGATCGTCAAGCACCAGAAATTCTGTCAACTGATAATTACCGGGGATCAGTGACAACGGTTCGGCCACCATATCTCCTGAAAAGTTGAACACGCCAATTTGCTCTTGATCGTAAACTGCGTTTCCCTGGTCGTCTGTGATGGTAATTACTATGGCGCGGGCATCTTCCAGCTCTTCTGCACCTGCCACACCTCCTCTTGTCCCATCAGATGGTTCAGAAAGTCTGAATTCTACTGCTCCTGGAACTGGCTCTTCCGGCTGGCCTTGGTTGTCATCACAAGAGAGTGACAAGACTGCAGCAACTATGAGTAATGATAATATCTTATAAATCGTTTTCATTTTGGATGTGAGTTTTGGTTAACAATATTTGAGCACCTGCGTGACAGACATACTGATCCCTTTACCTGAAGGCAAAATGAGGCATGACCCTGATTCTGAGGCACTAATTATGGTTGAGACAGCTGTACTAAAAGATTCTTGTCAAGGAATTTGAACCTATTACCCTTGGTCCTGAAACGATTTGAGTGAATGAATCAAAAAATTGAGTCAATGGCCATATTCATGAGTTTCAAAGCTGCAAGCCTCATGACAATTCTCTTCTCCTCTCTAATTAAGTAGGAACTTGAAGAGAGTTTTAGCGCCAAAAAACCTTAATTGAAAAAAGACAATTAATGCGTTTCTTAACGTATATATACTTAGTCGAAAAGAGTTTTAGTGAACTGATAAACAATGCCACGAATAGCGTATCGCGTATATGTAATAGAGCTTTCCAAGAGGGTGTATTCAGAAAACCGGAAGTTCAGAGAGGCCAATCCGCAATTCAACGGGGTGTTGGAATGCCTGTATGTAGGCATGACCAGTAAAACTGCTCAGGAGCGTTTCAAGCAACATAAAACTGGTGCGCTTAGTAAGCGAGGACATAAGCTATCATCGAACATTGTACAAAAATACGGCATGTACCTCAGACCCAGCCTTTATAACCACCTGGATCCCATGACCCGCACCGAGGCCTTGAAAATGGAAAAGCAGCTCACTTTGGAGCTGCGTAGGAAAAGGTATGCTGTTTGGTCAAATTGATTGCAATCATCTGAGATAACTAAACACAGAGCTGAAACTGTATTTATCCAGCAGGCTTATTTTTACGCTTCCGAAATTCAGTAGGCGAGCAGCCCACAAACTTTTTAAAAGCCAGGTTAAAGGTAGTTTTGTTGTTGAAGCCCACATCTATAGCCAGTTGATTCATGCGTACATCATTGTCGAATAGCCTTTTCTTGGCTTCCGCAATGCGGTAACTATTCACAAAGTCGGGAAAGCTGGTGCTGGCATGCTCGTTGATGACCTGGGAGAGTTGATGCGTAGTGATTCCCAATTCCAAGGCTAGCGTACCCAGCCGCAGTTCATTATCTGTAAAAGCCTTGGTCTGCTCCAGATGTGTTTTCACCTTTTGCAGTATTTGTTCTCCAGCTGTTGCGGTGATGGTAGACGACTGATACTTTTGTTCCTGTACTTTGATACCATTGAGCAGCTTGCTTCTGGAAAAGCCCAGGTAGCCAATAAAGTAGATAAAAAATGCCGATCCAGTGGCAATCAAGTAGTCAGAGGTTACAGAAGACATGCGCGTAAACTGCAGCAGTTCGTAAACCACAAATAGCCCTACGAAAACTGCGTAACACAAAAACATACGATACAACCAATTGGCGTTCATGCGCTTCCCGCTTTCCAATAGGTCGATGTTGCCTTTGAGAAAACGATAGATCATCAACCCATAAACAACCAATGAAGCCAAGCCAGCCAAAGGCAGCACCAAAGAGTTGACAGGGTTTTGAAACCAGGTCTCTAACAGTTGAAGCTTGCCAGCTGCTGAGGCTCCATAATAATGTGTGAGGTAGCACAAGACGATGAAGGGAAGGGCATAATGTTTCCACTCACTGCGGACGCCCATGGTTCCTGCCCGCATGGCTTCCCTACAATAGGCATAGAACAGCGGGCCATAGATAAAAGGGAAAGCCATGCTAATGCCCAAGAGATGAGGATAAGGCAGATAATAACCAGACCAGAACCAGACATTGTCGATGAGCGATAAGGAATAAAGGAGGATCAAAACCCCAAGGATGTTATTCTTATGATCGGGGGATTGCCTAACCATCAACACCAGAAAAAGGAACAAACCCTGTGCAGCTGCTCCAAGAAAAAACAGATGCCATAGTTCAAGCTTACCGTTCATGTCCTCAATTTATTCCGATCCAGCCGCAAAATCGTCAACATTTATAAAAATTACCCTCAAAGTAGTTGTGAGGCCGTCTCTCCAAAAAACATCAAAAACAAAATGAGACTTATTTTACTCACCATTACACTGGCCATGTCCTGGCCATTGAGCCTATTGAGTCAGGATGCAAAAGCGCTTGAAATCATGACCAAAGCCAATGAGGCAGTCGGGGCCAACTTCTCCTACCAATACCAATATACCTACAAGGGTTGGGGCAAAACGGTTGGCAACTTTAAAGGAGATGTGGCCATCAGCAAAAGTAGGGGCATGAAAATTCTGGTCAACCTCAACAGCTTCAATGCGCAAGGGCAGGCTGTTCGCGAAGAGTCTATCTATACAGATGGCAACAACTTAAAATTGCTCGACAAAACTGAGAAAGTGCTCAAACAAGGAACCGCTGCCGGAGGCTCTGCCTACCTGATGTCGTATGCCTGGTATGCGGTTTTCAGGGAATTTCTTATGCCCAAGCCCTTTGGTATGGCCTTGGGTGACAAAAGCCTTTCGTTGGATGGCTCTGTTACGGTAGCAGGAAAGGACTGTCACATCATTAGCACCAATAACCCCTGGGGCGATCGCAATAGCTGGTACATCGGCAAAGACGATTTTCAGGTATATGGTCAGCGCCAGGAAAATAGTAAAGCAGCCACTGAAGGTGGATTTGTCTTTGAAATGCTGGGGCTCACCCTCAACAAAACTATTGACGATTCAGCATTTGAGCTACCAGCAATCCATACCAGGGTATCGAATGAAGATGAGCGAAAGGTGGCTGTGGGAGAAATGGCTCCGGAATGGCTATTACAAAATGCGGCTGGTCAGAAGGTAGGCAGCAACCAGTTGAAGGGTAAAAAGGTAATTCTCGACTTCTGGGCAAGCTGGTGTGCCCCTTGCTGGAAAGTGATGCCGGTGATTGACCAAATCAAAGCTGACTTTGAAGGCGATGGCCTGGCTGTGTTTGGTATTAATGTATGGGAGAGCCCCAAGATTGACATTGGTCAATACCTGAAAAAGAAGCAGCTCAACCATTACGATGTGCTGATAGACCAGGATGCTTCTGTAGCCAAAAGCTTCAAAATAGGTGCCCTCCCCCTTGTGGTAGTCATTGATGAAACAGGCAAGATCATCTACCACAATAATGGGCAAGACGCAGAAATGGATAGCAAAATAAGAGCACTGCTGGCACAATGAGCGAGCAGCTTTCTTCATGGAAAGACTGGCTGGCCACTCATAAGGCCGGTCAGTCGATTGCTTTCTTTTTGATCATGCCATTGGGTGCACTCTTCCCCCCTATTGGCGCCTTATTGATCCTGATTTGGAAGTTCATTACCCGCACTCCTTTTAAGGCACTGGGCGTTTCACTCCCTCCAAACTGGGCTGTTTTGCTGCTAAAGGGTCTCTTATTTGGCATCGTTTTGAAGCTGACCTTCAAGGCAGTCATTATGCCTCCACTCGGGGCAGATGCTGTCAATACAAGTTTCCAGTTTATAGCAGGTCGGCTAGACATGGCCCTGGGACTTGGCCTTTATGTAGTATTTGCCGCTGGTATTTGCGAAGAAGTAGTCTTTAGGGGCTTTTTCTTTTCACAATTGCAAAAGTGGTTAGGGCAAAGTCGCCAGTCTCGCTGGATCATTATTTTCTCATCCAGCCTGGTGTTTGGTCTTCCGCATTTATACCAGGGGCCGCATGGCGCTTTTCAGGCGGGTTTGATTGGCATTCTGTTCGGGATTATCTACTATCGGAAAAATGGAAATTTATGGTTCCTTATGATTGCACATGCAGCATTCGATGTCTGCTCCGTTTTCCTGATTTATCACCAATTGGAAACACAAGTAGCGCAATGGTTGTGGTGAGCTGATAAATGAAGCTTGCCATTAAAAGCATACCGGCTTCGTTTACTCGTAATTCAAACTGTCTACCGGGTTGGCCACAGCAGCCCGAAAGGTATGGTAACCGGCACTGGCAAATACGATGGCCAAAAACAGCAGAAAAGTGAGAATAAATACGCCTGCGCCTATGTTGACATGGTAAGCAAATCCATCGAGCCAGCCTTGCATGACCAAGAGGGCCAAGGGGGTAGCCACAAACATGGCCAACAGTAACAAGAGCGTAAACTTGCTAAAGAGCATGCGGGCAATGCGCCAGGATGAAGCACCCAATACCTTACGTATGCCCAGGGCCTTTATTTGGTTATGAACCTGGTAAGAGGCCAGGCCATAAATGCCCAGGCAAGCTATGATTACGGCCAGAATGGTGAATATGCCGGTGAGACTGGCCATGTTTCGGTCGCTTGCATAGGCTTTCTCAAATTCATCTTCAAAGAACCGCAGGTCGAAGGGGTACTGTGGCGAAAAGGACTCATATACCTTTTCAATTTCACCTATAACCTGGTCTAGGTCGCCAGAAACCCTGACGGCCAGTCGCGCATAATTGCTATTCAAAATAATCTGAAGAGGCTGAATTTCCTCTCTCAGCGACTTGATATGGAAGTCTTTTACCACGCCAATCACACGGCCCTTCCTGCCCCTGTCAGTGATCATTTCTCTGCCAATGGGCTGCTCCCAGCCAAAGGCCTTTACGGCAGTTTCATTGAGGATAATGCCCCTGCGGTCTGAACGAATTTCTGGGTCGAAAGCGCGGCCTTCCTTCATGCTGATCTTATATAGATTGAAGAAATCATGAGTCACTCCCATCATGTACATGGGTATGCGCTCGTTTTCTTCAATGCCTGGCCAGTTGGCCTCTATATTGGAAGTTACGTTGGTGGGCAAAGACCATGAACTGGCCACAGCTGCTACACCAGAAATATTGGAAAGGCCTTCCATATAGCTCGACAAATTATCGTCAATGTTGTTGTCACGGGTGCTCAGCAGCAGTACTTTTTCTCGGGTATATCCTGTGTCTATTTCATCGATGAATTTGAGCTGCTGCCCCACCGTCATGGCACCAATGGCCAGCCCTGCTGAAAGCACAAGCTGAAAGACAACCAATCCGTTTCTAAGCCAGGCACCGCTTCTTCCACCGGTAATGCGTCCGTTTAGCATAGACAGCGGATTGTAAGACGATGCCATCACAGCCGGATAACTACCTGCAGCCAGTGTGAGCACAAGCCAAAAAGCAGCCAGGTAAAGCCAGTTTTGAACTGACGTCAATTCAAAGGTCAATGGGCGATCGACAAAATTGGCAAAGGCTGGCAAAAGCAAATTGAATAGCACAAAAGCAACTATGAACGCCAGGCCCACCAGCATGCCGGCTTCAACCAAAAACTGTAAGAAGAGATGTCTTTTTTGTGCCCCTACAATTTTGCGGGTGCCCACTTCTTTCAACTTGGAAATGGAACGGGCAGTGGCCAGGTTCACATAATTGATACAAGACATAAGCAGAACGGCCAGTGCTATGGCCATGAATATATAGAGCCGGCTACGATTTACAGTTTCACCCAGGGCCCCTTGTATCTTACTGCTAAAATGGGTGTCTTGCAGCGTTTGGAGATAATAGGTATAAAGCTGACCATCTTCATCTATGGGATCATTGGCAAACTTCTCGCGCAAGGCCGGCAGCTTCGCTTCCAGCGCCAAAGGATCAACTCCCGGGCGGGTCAATACATAAGTGAAGTATGGGTTATTGTTCCAGTTAGTCAGCCCTTGTCCAAATTCCTTTATAAGGCCTTCAAAATTGCCAACTACATCAAAACGGATTTGAGAATTCTGAGGCATATCTTTAAACACGCCAGAAACCTTGAAAGTGTATTCATCACTCATGGTCAAAAGCTCACCCACTGCATTGGAACGGCCGAAGTATTTCTGTGCCACCGACTCTGAAATGGCCAGGGCATTTGGTTCTTTGATGAACTGAGATATTTCTCCATCTACTGGCTGAATGGAGAAAATTTGGAATATAGATGGATCAACCGGATAAAAGTCAGGCTCTATAAATGTATTCCCATTGGCGGTAAAGAGTAGATTGCGCCAATGGATCATTCTGGCGGTAGCCTCTACCTCTGGTAGTTCCTGCTCCATGGCATTGGCCAGTGGTCCTGGCGTACCATTATCCCAGTACTCTACATCCAGGCCATTCACACTCTTATATATCTGATAGATGTCTGATCCACGTTGGTGATAGTTATCAAAGCTGAGTTCATACCGCACATAGGTGATGATCATCAGAAATATGAGTAAACCCGAAGCGAGCCCAGCTAAGTTGATACTGCTGTAAGACTTGTTTCTTTTGAGGTTTCGCAGTGATAAAACGAGGTTGTTTTTAAGCATGGCGGTGGTATTAGTTGAGTATTGACTTTTGCCTTCGAAATAAAGGTGACGGATGACCCCCAGGGCATCTTTAAAATAGATAAGGTCGGCCCTGAACTGACCCTTTGTATGTCGATTGTGCTCATGAAGTTCTTCAAGGTCCCAAAGGGCTGTGCTCAAAAAATCATAGGAGCACAATTGTTTAAGCAGCCAAACACCAAATCGCGGTGGCCCCTGTCTCAACGATCTGTTCATGAATCAAGCCATTTGATTTTAGCAGCTGGCAGCCGATCGAATAAGCCATTGCGCATAGACCGTACCTCTTCCAGTGCCAAAACCCCTGCTCTGGTGATGTCGAAATATTGCTTCCTGCGTCCCCCTTGCTTTTCGGTAATGCCCCCTACTCTGGAGTCTACCCAGCCTTTTTCTTCCAGTCGCTGTAAGGCAGCATAGAGGGCTCCCAAACTGATGTTCTTTTTTAACTGTTCTTCCAATTCTATTTTGATAGTCACGCCATAGGCATTGTCTTGCAACACTCCTACTGAAAGCAATACGAGCTCTTCAAAGGCACCAAGGGTCAGCTTCTTCATTTACTCTCTTTTTAGAAAGAAACTGAGTTGAGAGAAATTTGTTACGAAAAAGAGTATAAATATTTTTGAGAAGCGCTTATAGTCCCTTCCAGATGCGTAATTACCAGCGAAAATTGCGTAAAAGACCGATTTTCAATCCATTTCCAACCTTTTAGCACACTTTAACACTCTTCTTGATGACCTTTCCGTAGAGTTGGGTAACAATTATAAGATTCAGGCACATTAACTGAGAAGACGAAAATTTAAAGACATAGCTAATCGAACATTGTGGTTAGTAAAGAGAAGGCAGTGAGTATGAAATTCCTCTTCATATTGCTCCTTATTTGTTAAGAGCGAATGCGTCCAAAAGGGGCGCATTTGTTTTTTAATAAATCAATCCCTTTGTGAATTGACTTCATACGCGGGTCACCAAACCACTTTTTTGAGTCTAATTAAACAATCAGGCTTTATTTCCCCCCATCCTCTACCTTTAAACAGTCAGAAACGATGAATTCATGTCTTTTTGATCAGGGGGAAGCCGAAAACCCTAGATAGAGTAGGTAACAAATTAACAACAAGCATTATGTCTAACACTAATTTATCCTTTCCATTCGCGAGTTTCAAAATTCCAGCAAACACGACCCATTATTTTAGGCTGGGAAGTATCAATCCAGATAACTACTATTCTGTCTTAGCCAACATCTTAAATGGGCCAGATACAGGGTCTAGTTCTATCATGACAAATCAAGGTCAAATGAGAGCAGGGTCTGCCCCGGGCTACATGTTTAATGTAGCAAACTCGTCAGGAACTGAGTTGGAATGCCAAATTGCAGTTTTAGAGGTGAGCAATGACACTTCTAATGCAGGAAGTGAGCTTGAAATTCAACGCATAGACTAACTGAAAAGAGTCGTGAATTAAAAAATCGCGACTCGTTTTTTTTCATAGATACATAAATAGCGCTACATAGATTTTTTTCTTCCCTACCTTTGCGGCATGATCAAGGAAGCGAGCTTTGTCATAAGCAACTCAGACTACAATAAATGCCCTAAACCGGACAAGCCGGAGTTTGCCTTTATCGGGCGCTCCAATGTGGGTAAATCTTCATTGATCAACATGCTGACTGGCCGTAAAAAGCTGGCCAAAACCTCTGGCAGACCGGGCAAAACACAGCTCATCAACCACTTTCTCATTGATGAGACCTGGTACCTGGTAGATTTACCAGGCTATGGTTATGCCAAAACCAGCAAAAAGAACCGTGCAGAATGGGGTAAAATGATTGAGGGATACATCATCAACCGGGAAAACCTACAGCTGGTCTTTGTACTGATAGACAGCAGGCTGGACCCACAGGGCATAGACCTGGAATTTGTCAACTGGCTGGGCCAGCAAGGCATACCCCTCGCCTTGGTTTTTACCAAAGCCGATAAACAGTCGGTGAACAAAACGCAGTCTTCTACTGCCAAATTCAGAAAAACCCTCTTGAGAGACTGGGCAGAGCTTCCAGCCTGGTTCATTACTTCAGCGACCGATGGTACAGGCAAAGAAGAATTGACGGCCTACATAGAAGACATTACGAATAAATGACATTTTTCTTGGCACAGGCCGCGCCTTCCATTTTCTTTGAGGTTTAGAATTCTGTATTGATATGAAGTTTGAAGAGATAGCATCGGTAGCCGGAAAAGGCGGATTGTACAAAATCTTAAAGCCTGCCAAGGCCGGAGTAATACTGGAATCGATGGATGCCAAAAAGTCGAAGCTGGTAGTAGGGGCCGATGCCCGTGTTTCCGTTTTCAGTGAAATCTCCATCTACAGCCACAACGATGATGGCGCCACCCCTCTGGAAGAGGTAATGCGCAAAATCCACAATGAATTTGAAGGTGACACCGGCCTGGACAAAAACTCTGATGCTGACGAGCTTCGCTCGTTCATGGAGCACATCCTGCCCGATTACGATCAGGAAAGGGTCTATGTGTCAGATATGAAAAAGCTGGTGACCTGGTATAACTTCCTTGCCAAAAACTACCCGGAATTGTTCGAAGCTGCGGCTGAAGAAGCTACCGAAGAAGGTGAGGCGCAAACAGAAGAATAAACCCATCCTATGGATTCCCGGGACTTACAAACCGGTCTGGAGCTGATCCGCAAAGATTTCAACCTTGATGCGCAAGAGCTGAGCATACCTGAGCCAGAGCTTAATGAAGCTTCGGTGCTTGAAAAGCTCAGGCGCATAGTCGCCTACCTCATGGAAAAAGACTTCGCCAGGCTGCTACAGGTATTATATCGCATAGATGTGTCTGAAGATCGCCTAAAAGCGGCCTTGGCGGCTCAACAAGACGAACCCGCTACAGTCATAGCCCAAATGATCTTTGAGCGGGAAATGCAAAAAGTAGCAACCAGGAGGAAATACTCCTCCTGATTTTGCCGAAATAGATTACTGCGAAGCTTCCTTCACCATTTCAGTGCTTCCTACAAAGAAAGGCACTCGCTGATGCAGGCTTTCCGGCTTGATGTCCAGCACCCGCTGTTTACCATCTGTAGCCATACCCCCGGCCTGTTCTGCAATAAATGCCAGGCAATTGCACTCATACATTAACCTGAGCTTACCATTAGGCGACTTTGAGGTTGAAGGGTAAATGTAGATGCCCCCTTTCAACAGGTTTCTGTGAAAATCGGCTACCAAAGAGCCAATGTAACGGGCAGAATAGCTGCGCTCCTTACATAACTGTACATAGTCTTTCACATATTCCGGGTATGAGTTGTAGTTACCCTCATTGATTGAAAAAATACTGCCATCCGCTGGCATTTCCATGCCCGGATGAGAAAGGATGTACTCTCCAAGCGTAGGCTCATAAGTAAAGCCGTTCACACCCTTGCCAGTAGTATACACAAACATAGTAGATGAGCCGTAAAGGATGTAACCCGCAGCAATCTGGTCTTTACCAGGCTGCAATACATCTTCCATCTGCACGGGTCCTCCCTGTGGAGATAGCCTGCGATAAATGGAAAAAATGGTACCAATGGACACATTCACATCAATGTTGGAAGAACCGTCCAATGGATCGATGGCCACCACATATTTGGCTCTGGGGTTGTTCAGGTCTATGATATCTTCTTCCTCTTCTGATATCACAGCGGCTACTTCCCCACCCTTCTTCAAGGCCCTGCTAAAGCGAATATTGGCGGCAACATCAAGGTTTTGCTGCTCCTCACCCTGCACATTTTCAGAACCATAGGCCCCTGTAATGTTGGACAAACCAGCCATGTTGATTTCACGATTCACCACTTTGCCTGCATAGGCAAGATCACGAATGAGCTGTGAGAGTTCTCCGGTCGCGAAGGGAAAATCTTCCTGATTGGTCATGATAAAACGGTCCAGGTTGGACCCTACAGGAAGCGCGATCCTGGAATTTTCTGCTGCTGGCATTCAAACAATAATTTTAATCTCCGATTTCGTTATAACTTGCAGCGAAATTAAGAAAATTAACACAGCCCTTGAAAGTATTTAAGTTTGGTGGAGCCTCCGTGAAGGACGCAGATGCGGTGAGGAATATGGCTTCTATCATTCGCCAACATCAGGACGGCCCATTGGTAGTCATTATTTCTGCCATGGGCAAGACCACAAACGCCCTGGAATACCTGCTATCGCAGACTATGGCCGATGAAGACCCCGCAGGTGCTTTGCAAAAAATCAAAGACTTTCATCAGGAAATAGTTAATGAGTTGGAGCTTGTCCATGATGCCGAGCTGAAAAAACAAATGGATCAGGCCTATGAGGCACTCGACCATCAGCTGAATCAATTCAGTTCAAGCCTCGGCTATGACTTCATCTATGATCAAACGGTATCTGTTGGAGAAATTCTAAGTACCCGAATTGTGACGGCCTACCTCAACCACAACGATATTGCAGCGCACTGGCTGGATGCGCGAAAGGTGGTAAAGACCGATCTGGTACACAGGGCAGCAAGGGTAGACTGGGGAGCTACCCAGAACTTCATCCGTTCGCACGTAAGTCAATTGAAAGATGATGGCATTATCATTTCGCAGGGCTTCATTGGTTCTAATTCCAAATTTGACACCACCACCCTTGGCCGCGAGGGCAGTGACTTCACCGGTGCCATATTTGCTACAGCCTTGTCAGCCAAATCGCTCACCATATGGAAAGATGTGCCAGGTGTGCTCAATGCCGACCCGAAAAAGTTCGAAGACACCGTTAAATACGACCAGTTACCCTATAAAGAAGCTGCCGAAATGACTTACTACGGGGCCTCGGTTATCCACCCAAAAACCATTAAGCCACTGGCTCAAAAGGACATACCGCTGTATGTAAAGTCTTTTCAAAATCCTGAAGCCCCAGGTACCCTCATTGACGAATGCCTGATCCCAAACCTGAAACCGGCCATCATTCTGAAGGACAAGCAAACGGTAATTTCTTTCAAAATCAGTGACTTTTCTTTCATCAATGAGACACATATTCAGGCTATTTTCGAGCACATCAACCGGCTGAACCTCACCATCAACCTGATGCAGAATTCGGCCATCTCCTTTACCATTTGCATGGATGATAATCCGGCCAAAAGAGAGCAGTTGAGAACAGCACTGATGGAAGACTTTCTCATCTATTACAATGAAGGACTTGAGTTGATGACCGTGAAAAACTACAATCAGCAGACACTAGATGAGCTAATGGCTGATAAAAACATCATCATTGAGCAGCGCTCACGAAACAACTTCCAAATGGTGTATAAACTTCACAAATAGCGCTTGATTATCTGACTGACCGAGCGTGAATAGCCTGAATCAGAGCCGAATAGGTTGACGTGTACCATTAGCGGGTAAAGGTTATAGACGCCTACCAAATCTTCAAAATGAGCAGGTATGGGATTAACCGTATCATATGCCTCATAAAATCGCTGATCAAAACCACCAAAAAGACGGGTCATGGCCAGGTCCATTTCGCGAGCTCCACAATATGCAGCGGGATCGAATATGCTGGCCTTATTGCCCGTAACCGCCATGGCATTTCCATTCCACAAGTCGCCATGTAGCAGTGATGGAGCCGATGGTGGTACAATGTCTGGCAGCTTATCAAGGAAAAGCCTGTATTGCCCGACAAAAGTCTCAGACACATATCCATTTTCAATAGCCAGGGTAAGCTGTGGCAGTAGTCTACAGTTGATAAAAAAGTCTGCCCAGGTGCTCTTTTGGCTGTTTACTTGTGGCAACTTGCCAATGTAATTATCATGATCGAGGCCAAAACACGCATGTTCCTTCAGGTGTAAAACCGCAAGGCCCTCCCCCAATTTTTGCCAATACTGTGCATTTTGAAACCCCTTTGCCAGGTATTCTAAAACCAGGTAAGCACATTCGTCAGTAGATCCGGTACCTACAACCTGGGGGGTTTTGAGAGGGCATGCGCCTGAAAGCAATTCCAGTCCCTTAGCTTCTACCTCAAACATATGAGCATACTGTGGCTCATTCCACTTTACAAAATACCGCTGTCTTGTAGTGTTCACAGTCGCAGCATGGTTGATGTCACCTCCCATCTCCCAATGAAAGTCATTGACAAGCACCCTCTCGCCAGTGCTGTCTGACAAGACTCTCTCCAAAAGATGCTTTGGGTCACTCACTAAAGCCCTCTCTCCTTTCTTATATCAGCCAGCAAGCCTTCCGTAGCTCGGTCAAGAATGTCAAATACATTTTGGAAACCACGACTTCCTCCATAGTAAGGATCGGGTACATCAAGACCCTGACCTTGCAGATCATAGTCGCGCATCATCACCACTTTGGCAGCGCTATCGGCAGTAGCCAGTTGCTGAACGTTTCTCATATTACTGGTATCCATAGGCAATATATAGTCGAAACGGTCAAAGTCTTCTACAATGAATTGTCGCGCCTGGTGGTCGAGTATCACCCCATTTTCACGGGCATTGGCAGCGGACCTGGGGTCAGGTTGTTCACCAATATGAAAGGCTGAAGTTCCACAGGAGTCTATGGTAAAGGAATCTTCCAAACCCGCAGATTTTACCTTGTTTCTAAAAATACCTTCCGCCAGGGGCGAGCGACAAATGTTGCCCAGACAGACAAAGAGTACGTTCGTTTTTTCCATTGCTTGGTTTTCTTTTTCTTTTTCAAGGCATTTAGCCAATTTGCCTCGACAATGATCAAACCTATGGAATTCATCAAAGTAACCAAAGACTACGCTCCTTACATTGCGCTCATTCAGCTCAATCGCCCCAAAGAACTCAATGCACTGAACTTGCAACTGATGGGTGAGATAAGGGATACTTTAAAGGAAATAGATCAGGATGACAGCGTGCGTGTAATCATCATTACCGGAAATGAGCGAGCATTTGCGGCTGGTGCGGACATCAAACAAATGGCTGGAAAGGGCACGATAGACATGTGGAAAACCGACCAGTTCAGCACCTGGGACCAGATCAATAAAACCCGCAAACCCATCATTGCTGCCGTTTCTGGTTTTGCATTAGGAGGAGGTTGTGAACTGGCCATGACCTGTGACATGATCATCGCCTCGGAAACGGCACAATTTGGCCAGCCTGAAATCAAGATTGGCGTAATGCCCGGTGCAGGTGGTACCCAACGATTGACCAAAGCCCTGGGCAAAGCAAAAGCCATGGAACTGGTGCTGACAGGAAAGTTCATTGGGGCTGAAGAGGCACTGGGTTATGGTTTAGTAAACAGGGTGGTTCCTGTCGAACTATTCCTTAAAGAAGCTGTAAAGCTGGCTTCTGAAATAGCAGCCATGTCACCCATTGCAGTACAGATGGCAAAAGAGTCAGTAAAACGATCTTTCGAGGCTCATCTGGAAGAAGGGCTACACTTTGAGCGTAAGAATTTCTATATGCTCTTTTCTTCGGAAGATCAGAAGGAAGGTATGAATGCTTTTGTAGAAAAACGCAGGCCCAACTTCGAGGGCAAATAAAAAAAGCCTGGCTCCAGGTATTCCGGGGCCAGGCCTTTCCAATTTCATATTAGCAATTACCTCAGGGCGATACCAAATCCGCCAGAGATCACATTATACTCTTGTGCAGTATAATCGGCATGGAATGTAAGTACGGCCAACTTAATGCGTAGGCCTACCGTGGCCCGAATACCATTGCTATCAAATTCCAGATCGATAGGGTCAACCAGTGTCACTTCATCGATCTGCTGACCACCAATGTTCTGAGCATCTTGAATTACATAAGTACCCGTCATGGCCAAAGAAGTAGTGGCACTGTTATAGCCAACACCCCCATAGACAGTAAGCAAGGCCAGTTTTTTAGATACTAAGAGCTGGGCTGTCCACGCAGACACATCATAGGTGGCTAACTGGTTGGTACCACTCAGGCCCAGGCTATTCAGGTCATACTCAATATTGGCTTGAGTATAAGCTCCTAAAAATGATACATCCAACGGAAGTCTTTTTAGGAATGGGATATATTGCTTGATGTCATGCATGATACCGAAGCCAATCAAGTCCATTTTAAAGTCTTTACGGCTCACTTCAGGCACATAACGAATCTTCAAATCGGTATTCTTTATGATGCCGATTCCAAGGTTTATGGTAGGCACTGGCACCACATTGAAATTACCCAAACCGGCACCTTGTGGGGCTCTAAATTGAGTAACAATCTCTTGCTGCATGCCGCCAACTGTCACAGTGCTAAATGCTTCAAGAAGCGGGCCTTCATCATTTGGGCCCATCAGTGTAGGTGACTCAGCAGAGGTGCCACTGGCCAACCGGATGTTAGAATAATCACTATTGTTGAAGGTGAAAAATTCGTCAGCATCTGGTACTTGTGCGGCATTCACCGAAATGGTGAGGTCAAAGCCAAGTTTCTTATGAGTTTTGGCCGTATTGTACCAACCATTGTTAATACCATAGCCAAAGCCAGTCATAGCGGGCTTCATGTAGGCACTGATCAGCGTATTGGCGTCTGCAGCACCTGCTCTTAAAAATTCATCGAAATTAAACTCTTGCGCCTGTGTAGTAGGTGAAAGCAAGAAGATAAAGCAGGCAGTTATGGCTCCAAACACCGTTCGCCTTAAAAAATTGAAATTCATAGGTTTTGAGTTTATACAACTAAAAATAACTAATTAAATCAGAATCACTCCTCATTCGGCTGTTGAATGATTCCAATATTTAATAATGCACATTCCTGACAGAATGTAACAGACACTTATCAATCTTATGACCTCAGTTATGAATGTTGCCTAAGGCAGAATTACCTCGGCAGTTAAATCCAGCAATAATTTAATATCGACAAAGGCCCCGGAATTAAAGCCTGTAGCTTCGCCATCCAAATCCCATGAAAAGGGCTGTTCTCTAAGCAAGCGGGACCTCACAAAACTAATTGCGTTATTGATTTGCGGAGTAGCTGTTCTGTCTTTATTAAATAGTGTAAGGCTCACTACACCACCAGTAAAACTCACATTATTCAATTCGAACATCTCTACCGAAAGCCCTCCTGTTTCCAGGCTACTCATGCTCAATCTTAATCGCTCAAAAAGCAATTGTCCTTGCCCCGGAGTCGTATCCACCATTTGAAGTTCTACCCTGAACTCATTGACTTCAAAATCCCTAATCTGATTCAAATATTCAGCAAACTCATCGGTCACAATGTCGGAAGTTGTAGAAACTAGAAGTGCTCCTTGAGCGTCTACCCTGTCTGAACTCAACTGCAAATTTACTTCAACCTCTTTTTGAATCTCAGTCAATAAAGGAGTCTCATCTGAACAAGAACAGAAGCCCACAAATAATAAACCCCAGAAAGCGATGGCGTTTCTCATGCGATCGATTTATGGGGCAAAATACAAAAAGCTTGCTATGTGTGCCAGATAATTGGTGATCAACCGCCTCCTGTTGAAGGTTGTGCTACCGAAGCGGTAATGTCCCAAGCAATGTTGACATCAAAGTCGCCATCAATGTCATCAGTGAAATCTCCGGTTACAATCATCTGGAATGGCTGTAAGTTATCCATGATTGATTCCAAACTAGCTACCTGTGCTGCAGAGAGTGCTGATGCAGGGTTGCCGTCTTCAAAGGCGATTATCTCTCCGGTATTCTCAACAATCAAACCGAAGATGGTAAGAATGTCATTAGTAGTACCATTTACACTGGTTTGGATTGTCAAATCCATCAAGACCAGGTTACCACTGGTATTGTTATAGTTAGACACCTCGTAAGTCAGTTTATCAAGCTTGATGCTTTCAATCTGCTCAGCATCTTCATTGAAGAACTGAGTAATATCAACTTCTTGAGTTCCAGAAAAAAGGTTGTCAGATGCCGCATTAATTTGCGAGCTCGGCATTGTAAAAGAATAGCTACTGGAAGCGGGCACTGTAATTACCACGCCCTCCTCACAAGCCGAAGCCATGAGGACCAAAAGGACCAGCGAAAACACTTTTCTCATAATTTTCTATTTCAGGTGCATATAAAGTTAACAACTTTTCGCAGCATATCCGCATAGGAATATATCGCTATTGCAAAAAACATGTTAGTGCTACAAGTTAATTACACCCAAGCTTGGTATTTACCCCACCCTGAAATTACATTTGCGCCAAATTATTTCCGGTTAATCAACACATGCTCAAAACGGTTCCATTTTTTTCAGATCCAATTCATTCAATGAACAACCAAAAACAGGCACTTAGCCACTTTTGAGGCATCTCCGGAGTATCATCAATTGCATTTTCATAAATCATAAATAACAAATAAGACAAATGTCATTAGTTGGAAAAAAAGCACCTGCTTTTAGTGCTCCTGCGGTAATCAATGGAGAAGAGATAGTAGAGAACTTCACTCTGGAACAATACATCGGCAAAAAAGAGGTAGTCTTCTTCTTTTACCCAAAAGACTTCACCTTCGTTTGCCCAACAGAAATACTGGCTTTCCAGGAGAAACTGGCTGAGTTTGAGAAGAGAGAGGTAGCCGTTGTGGGTATTTCTACCGATACAGAAGAAACGCACCTTGCCTGGCTCATGACCGCCAAAGATCAGGGAGGCATTGAGGGCGTAACTTACCCACTGGTGGCCGATACCGCGAAAACCATTGCTTCAAACTATGGAGTGTTGGCCGGAGACTGGAACTACAATGAGGCCGGTGAATTGACTTTTGAAGGAGCACCAATCGCCTATAGAGGTACTTTCCTCATTGATAAAGCCGGAATGGTAAGACAAGAAACCATCAACGACCTGCCTTTGGGTAGAAACATTGATGAAATGATCAGGTTAGTAGATGCACTGCACCACGTAGAAAAGCATGGTGAAGTATGCCCTGCCAACTGGGAAGAAGGAAAAGACGCCATGGAAGCCACCAAAAAAGGGGTAGCTGAATACCTGGCCAATCACTAAAAGATTAGATTAATAAATGAAAACCCTGGTCCTGATGCTTAACAGGATCAGGGTTTTTTGTTTTTTTGCAACTCATGGCGTCAGGCTTGTATAATTTTCTCATCGCGATTTACGGACTTCTCATACGGGTTGTCTCGCTTTTCAACGCCAAGGCAAAACTATTCATAAGTGGTAGAAAAGGTACTTTCGAAGTGCTTAAGGGGTGTTTTGAAACCAATGAAAGGCCTGTAGCCTGGTTTCATGTAGCATCGTTGGGTGAATTTGAACAGGCCAAGCCGGTAATAGAAGCATTTAGAGAAGGCTATCCCGATCACTTCATTTACATCACTTTTTTCTCGCCTTCAGGCTACGAACAGAAAAAAAATTATGAAGGAGCAGACCTTATCACATACCTACCATTGGACCGCCCAGCCAATGCTCACAAATTCATGGAAGTGGTTCAGCCCGCAATTGTAGTATTTGTGAAATACGAGTTTTGGTACAACTATCTGAATGAGACGCAGAAATTGAAGGTTCCGATCTATTCCATATCGGCACTTTTCACTCCCAATCACATTTTCTTCAAGGCTCATGGTGGTTTGCACCGGCAGATGCTCGGTTTCTTCGCTCATATTTTCGTCCAGAATGAGCCCTCAAAGATCCTACTGGAAGGCATCAACATTGGCCACGTTTCTATTTCCGGAGACACCCGCTTCGATAGGGTGGTGGACACACTCAAAAATCCCGAAAAATATCCACTAATAGAGGCCTTCAAAGGTTCCGCTGAATTGATGATTATTGGCAGTAGCTGGCCCATTGATATGGAGCTTTTATATGCCATTGTGAATGAAAATCGTGGTGATCTTAAATTTGTAATTGCTCCTCATGAAGTCAATGAAGCTTCTGTATCCCGACTGGAGCAAGGTCTGTCCTGCACATCGGTGCGCATAACTGATTGTACTGTTGAACAGGCCATTGAGGCTGATGTGCTGATTATCAACACCATCGGCATGCTATCAAACATTTATCAGTATGGGCACTTTGCCTACATAGGTGGGGCCTTTGGCGATGGTCTACACAACATACTTGAAGCAGTTATTTTCGGCTTGCCGGTGATCTTTGGCAACCGAGGGCTCGAAAAATTTCCCGAGTCACTTGAGCTAGCCGAAGCAGGAGGCGCCTTCCCCATTGACAATGCAAAGGAAATGACAGAGATCTTCAATCAGCTATATGCCGATAAAGATTTCAGGGCCAATGCATCTGAAGCTTGCAAAGCCTATATTGAGGCCAACACTGGGGCTACTAAGCACATCATGAACTACTGGAAAGCGAATTATGCGGGGAAGGGTCATTAAATCTACTGGTTCGTGGTACGAAGTAGCCACTGAAGACAATCAGATATTGCGAAGTCGCTTGAGGGGCAAATTCAAGCAAGACGGCTTGAAGGTGAATAACCCTATTGCAGTGGGCGATTGGGTAGAAGCAGAAATTGAAGAAGCTGGTGACGGTACTGCTGTGATTACCCAAATACTGCCTCGAGAGAACTACATCATCAGGAAATCTACCCGGAAGTCAAGATTCTCCCACATACTGGCTGCCAACCTGGACCAGGCCGTTTTGGTGGTGACCCTGGCTTTCCCAAGAACCTCATTGGGTTTTATCGATCGCTTTTTGGTAGCTGCAGAGTCATTCAGAATTCCCTCAGTCATTTTGTTCAACAAGTGTGACATTCTGGAAGAAGACGGCCTTGACTATACAGCAGAGCTACAATCGCTTTATGAGTCACTAGGCTACCAAACAGCAGCCATTTCAGTGCTGGAAGATGAAGACCTGGATGTTGTCAAAGATTTACTACATGGTAAAACCTCGTTGATCTCAGGACATTCCGGGGTTGGGAAATCTTCTTTGCTCAACCGGCTTATTCCCGGAGTCACGCAAAAAATTGGAGAGGTCTCTACCTTTGCCAATAAAGGGACTCACACCACTACCTTTGCCGAGCTCTTCAATCTGGATGATGAGAGCTTTGTCATTGATACTCCGGGCATTAAAGAACTGGGGCTGGTAGAAATGGAAGTGGAGGAAATAAGTCATTATTTCCCTGAAATGCGCGAACTCATCGGGGCTTGTCGTTTCCATAATTGCACCCATAACAATGAGCCCGACTGTGCGGTAAAAGCCGCTTATACCGAAGGCTTGATTGACGCCAACCGCTATGCTTCATATTTGAGCATGCTGGAAGATCAGGACAACAGGCGCTAAACCATTCCGTTAACTACTGTATGCGGTACAATGAAGTCATGCATGAAATAGGAGTCTGGAACCAGGGGCTGGTCATGAAAGAATTACCTCCCTCTCCCCTCCTCAGCCGCTTCATCAAATCTTACCAGTTACTCACGGGGCAAACCAACAATAAGCATCAAAAACCCTGGTACATTTTACCGGATAATGCTGCGCACCTCATCTTCTTTCTTTATGAAAAAGGTGGGCAGTTATACCCTTCGTTACGACTGGTGGGGCCCAGAACAGCCCATAGACTTACTAATAGGGCTACACGGCATTTGACCCTGATTGCCAGCTTTCAACCCGGGGCCGTGTGGTATTTTTGCAAAGGTCCGGTTAAAGAAATTACAGATGTGGCCATTAATGCCAGTGAGTTACTTCCTGGTATTGACGATGAATTGATGGAGGCTTTCTCCATTGCTGCTCAGCTAAGAGACATCAAAACTCTGGTCGGGCTCATGGAGCAAACGCTTTTGAGGCACCTCAACCCCAACAGTGAGGCAGATGGCTTTTTAAATCAGTTTTTGAGCATTGAAACCAAACCGCTGATGAAGGTAAGTGAGTTGGCTGAGCAGATGGGCATAAGTGACAGACACCTGCGCACGCTTACCCATCAGTACATAGGGCATTCGCCAAAAGATTATCTTCAAATCTCAAGGTTTACCAGGTCTTTGGTCATGAGCAATCAGCACAGAGAATGGACCGCCATAGCATTTGATGCTGGCTTTTATGATCAGTCGCATATGATTGGTGCCTATCAAAAGATGTGTGGAAAAAGCCCGGAAAGCCTTTTTGGTAGTAAAGCGATGATATAACCCGATTGGGTCTAAGTTCCGTTTTTTCCTATACTACCTGCAATGTGGAGCTTAGCTTTAATGCAAAAACAACATGCGCTACCTATTTTCACTCATCTGCCTGCTAATTTTCCAAACCGCAATGGCCCAAAGTCCACCTGTAAATTTCAGCACCAAGAATGGTTCCAAATGGGAAAAGGGAGTCATGAACCGAATGCAAAAAATGCTGCAGGAGTACGATTTATCCAAGTGGATCTTCACCGACACTGTGATAGTAGAAGACAATGTAATTCCACATAGCCACCCGGTGCTCACGCTTAGTACTCGTAAAGCTACCAATGACGATATTTTAAGCACCTTCATTCACGAGCAAATTCACTGGCATTGCGTTAACAAAGACGCCCAATTGCAAAAGGCAGTGGTCGAATTGAAATCCATGTACAAAGAAGTGCCCGTGGGCAGACCCAATGGTGCCAGAGATGAGTTTTCTACTTATCTGCATCTGGTGGTTTGTTATCTGGAATATGAAGGAATGATTTCACTGGTAGGCCAGGAACGGGCTACTGTTGTGATGGAAAGTATGAACCACTATAAGTGGATATATAAGCAGGTTCTGGAGCAGCCTGAAAAGCTGGCCAAAGTGATCAAAAAACATGGTCTGAATCTGTAGTCTGAATGGACAAGGTCACTTAATGATGGCCTCAGTGTTGCTAAAAACACCTTCGGGTAGTTCTTTAAATCGAAGGTCAGTGAACTGATATTCATAGACATCGGTGCCCTGAAGAAACCGTGCTGCGGTAAATACCAAGGGAATGTCTTCACCGTCTTTCCAATCCTCAAAGAGCGTATCGATCCAAAGTACGTCACCACCCAGGTGGTTGTATATGGTGTACCCAAGCGGGAGTAGTTCACTTTGTGAATAATACACTTGGACAGACTTACCCTTCAAGTCTTTGAAAATTAATTGAATTGCCTTTTCACCATGAAACAGGGTGTCTTTTTTTGAAAGTGGTGGCCCAAATCTACTTTCAGGAAAAAAGGCAATCATATGGAGCTCATGGTCTATCAGGAAAGTGATAGAAGCTGAGTCTGCAGCAGATACTTCATTGGTATGCACATTGTGCCAGTTGGCACCACTGGCAGTGCGCAGACCCACCGTATGCCTGGGGCCTGACTGCTGCTCAAAGCGAGAGTTTTGGGCATCGGATATCACCAGAGTGGTGAATTCTGAATTTGGCCCTTTACAATCGGCCATTGAATATACTTTGAAGTCGCTGAGCTTTTGAAGAATTCCCAATCGCGCCCGTACATCCTTAAGTAGTTGAAGGCCATTATCCTGGGCATTTAGCGGCAGGCTAAAGATACAGGCGATCACTAAACAGGTGATTACAACTCTTCGCATGGTTTAATGTACGGGAATTGTAAAGTTAGCTACATAAAACACTCAATTAATTCCAATACAAGAGCAAAAATCGAATAGAGAGTCTTTTCATCATTGTTTTGCTTAGGTATATGAAGCTACATCTTTCAATAAATCAGCTGGCCAAAACGGCACTAATCTAACAGCGATTGCAAGAACTCCTCGGTGTACGAAAGGTCGTCTAATATTGGTATGTGTAAATCAATGACTTTGTCATGCTCATCGCTTATAAAGAGGTACGGTATTTTCAAAGAGTCAATCTCAAATAATAGGTCATCCTTCAAATTATAAACTTCCTGCTCAATTTGGTTCATTCTTTTAAAGGTGTTCAGGTAGTTTTTTCGTTGATAACTGGCTAAATAAAATACCTCAACCCCTCAGGCATTGATCTTGGTGATTACTTCCTCTGTACAGGTATTACAGCCTAGCTCAAAATAGCGAAAGAAAACTTTTTTTGTGCCTGGATGAATTTGATTCAGTGGGCGAGCATTTCCTAGCTCTGTGTACACAAGGGATCCCATGGTACCTTCAGTCTGTTTAAAAACACTTTTGGTATGCTGATTATTGGACCACAGCTTGTGCTCAACAAAGTTTCTTTCAACGAGAACATTTCTCAATCCTTGGGTTTGACTTTTCAGGTCTGCGATACTGCGCCTCTGTTTATTATTAAAAAATAACAGTACAATAAGACTACAAACTAAAATGATGATACTAAAGAGCCTCTTCATTGATTCGTATTTTAACCAACACGGGATTATCAGTTTCCTTTAACTCAACCAGTTTTTCGTTACTGAAAGAACTGAAAATCTTGTCATTTGAATTTTCATTAGCCTGCAATATTTCTTCGGCATCAAAAAGACCAAAAAAGTATTCTCCATGAGCTTCCTTAATCTGGGGCAACATCACACCTCTTTTATCTGGAAGATTAGTTGGCAAGTAATATGTTGCAGACTGCGAAAAATTCTTTGGCCAAATAGCCTGTATCAGTACTTTTAAACCGGGCATTTTAACCGGGTTCTCAAAAGTCAAGGCATAGTGTTCTTTTGTTGAAGCTACTTCAAAGACCTGTGAATAATTGTTCCGCGCAGTGTAGTCGCGAAAATTTTTGACCGGTAGATCAAGATAGGTATCAGGAAAAGCATATTTCCCTAAATCTATGTTCACCTTTTTCACAACCCCATCATCCTCTCCAATTGCATAAATACTTGGGTCTAATGCCTTAGTAAATAAGATATCATCACTGTTGTGCGATAATGAGAAAGACTCGACAATCGTATACATTGAAGGCTTGTCTTCAATAAAAAACCTTTCGTTTGAGACCTTACCCTTTTCATCTGCTATAATGATCAATGGACCTTTGTTCTCGTACTGGGAGCTTTTCTCTGACACGTTATAATGCGTCAGATAATAGAGATAAGTATCCTCACGAAGCCACTCCATTCTTGAAAACCAATGTGGATTCGTGACCTCTCTGATCAATTCTCCCTGGTAATTAAAAACAAGTAGTTTTCTTAATCCCAAATCTGAAACGATGATCTCTTTCCTTTTTCTATTAAGTGTAAAACAATTGAAGTTATCGACCTCGTTAGGGCCATGACCTGATCTTTCGATTTTAGAAATGAAGTCACCAGATTGATTAAATATTAACAGAGACTTGGCAACATGCTTATCTAGTACAAATATTCTATCATCATCCAGTTTAAAGTCATCAATATATCCAATCAAAGACTGATCGCTGGTTTCGAAGGGATGATATTCTACATCAAATTTCGAAAGCTTGTCAAGGTTTGTATCGAACCAGTTTGCTTGAATTGTGACTTGATTCTCGGCAGTTATTTGAAATGATTCTGTATTTGGCGTGGTACAACCTAAAGCAGTGCAAAAGGCTAATAAACCGAGAGTTATCGTTTGGGAAAAATTAGTCGACATATTGAATATCTATTTTAAGTATTAACTCCAGGGAGATCATTCCCTGGAGTTTTTTATCGGTCCTCTCTACTTAAGAATTTTGTTTACAATTGTCTCGACAACTTGGGATTTACAACCACTAGCTCCACAAGAATTATCATCAGATTTCTGACAATTATTTTTTGATCCGGTGGTAGATATATTAACTGAAACACCATTAATGGACCCAGTTACCTTCGTCTCACAATTTTCATAAAAGTCACGGTAACCATTGGTCAGGTTTTGACCCTCAGATTCATAGGTATATCCAAACATGAATATGGCAACACAAGTCACGACTAGAGTATTTCTTATTGTTTTCATTTTTCTCATAATTTCAATCTCACCTACTCACTTTTGGCTTTTCGGCTTACTCCCTATTAAAGAGCATGTACATGTCAAATCACTCCAATTAAATGAAGCGGTGATCGAGTGTAGTTAATACAAAATCAAGTAGTTACCTATCCTGCGTTTTGCATCATAGAACTGGCCTGGTCCTAAATCGATTCATTCATAAATTTATAAATCAATAAATATCAATTCAAAATTAATTTAATAATATTTTAATCCTTCTCGATATTCGCCTCTATTCTTCCTGATTCGCTCACTCTCAGCCAAAATGACTTCTTTATACCTATAGGCCTTGTTGGAATTTCACATAGCTTCGTTTGTCATTTCCCACCTTTCATTAGTTTTTTATTCATTAACATTATTATTTAATGATTTTACAATATTATTACTGTCTTTCATGAAAACAAAAGACCAACATTTGTAATAAGGGATTAACTATGACCCTAGGAACTGACACCTTAGAAGTAATTGGAATAATAGGTGGGCTAGCGACAATTCTGACTTCCTTGTTTTTTGCCATTCACAAGCGCAGTAGGAAGAAGAAAACTAAAGTCACCCAACTGTCATATGAAGATGCCAAGGCTTTGGCTTATGACTTACTAAAGGCCCGATACAGGGGACACAGAGGTTATTACAAAAGTTATATGGAAGAATTCTCCTTTGACCTTAGTCTGGGTACGCTTAAAAAGGCCTTACAACCTACCAACCCTACTCCGAATACGCGCTATGTTCAACGGGTATTGGACGATCTCAAGCCCAGCAGCTATCAGGTGCTGCCGTATATTCGGGAAAACAAAAAGCAGGTAGCATAACTCTAAAAAAAAAGGGATGACCTTCCGGCCACCCCTTCTACTTTATTCAATCAAACCAAACTCAATCTCTCAATCGATTCTTCACATATTCTATCTCGGTTTTACCATGGGGTGCAGGTTGTCCATCAAGCCCCAGGTTTACCATCACAATCTTCTCTATCGCCAGTATGTCCTGGTGGGTCAGCTTGTTCCGCACCTCGCAACGCAGGGTGATGGAGCTACGACCAAACTTAATGGCTTCAATGCCCATCTCAATGATATCGCCTTGTACAGGAGCATTGATAAAGTTGATCTCAGACATGAATTTCGTCACTATCGATCTGTTCTCCAGCTGCACAATGGTATAGAGTGCGGCCTCCTCATCGATCCATTCCAGCAGCCTACCGCCAAAGAGGGTACCGTTGGGGTTTAAGTCTTCGGGTTTTACCCATTTCCGTGTGTGAAAGTTCATGTATCTCCTTTAGTTCAAAAATGATTTCATCATCCAGTTTTGCTTTTCCAGCTCGCGAATGTAGCCCGTAAATATATCCAATGTGCCCTCATCTTCTGCCTCACCTGCACTGTCCAACACATTGTGTAAATCTTTGGCCAAAACCCCATTGGCATTGAGAATGGCCCTTACCATATCGTTAGCATCAGCTACCCTTTCCTCAGAAGGTATTGTTGCCTCGCTGGTGATGCTCTTCAGCGAAGCTTTTGGACTACCGTCCAGCGCCAGGATGCGTTCTGCTACTTCATCAATTTTCTCAGCAGCCTCCAGGTACAGCTCCTCAAATTTATCGTGCAATACGAAGAAAAACGGGCCTTTTACATTCCAGTGAAAAAGCCTCAGGTTTTGATAATGCACCTGATAGTTGATCAACAGTTGATTCAATTTGTCTACTACCATTTGTTGTTTTTCCATTACTTCCATGATCTCCCTTTTAATGATTCGAAATACACTTACAGAACAGTATTAATTAAATTAATGTTCCCTATATTGGTATTGAAAATATCTATATAAATGACCCTTCAGCAACTCGAATATCTGGTAGCCCTCGACAATCACCGGCACTTTGTGAGGGCGGCAGAACACTGCTTTGTCACTCAACCCACCCTGACGCTTCAAATCCAAAAACTTGAAGACGAAATGGGAGCCCAGATTTTCGATCGTAGTAAGCACCCCATTGCCCCTACGCCTCTGGGTGAAATGGTCATTCTTAAAGCCCGACAAATTCTTAGGGAAACGCAGCAGTTGAAAGAGTTGGTGAATGAGCAGCGCGATGGCATGGAGGGCACTTTTCGCCTTGGGGTTATTCCTACCCTGGCCCCTTATCTGGTACCTCGGTTTTTGAGAGGCTTTTCAAAGCAGTACCCCAAAACCCGACTGGTCATTAAAGAGATAGAATCTGAGGCCATTATTAAAGGGCTGAACAATGACTTGATTGACATTGGCTTGCTGGTCACTCCTCTGGAAGAAAACAACCTGCGGGAGATTCCGCTTTTCAATGAGCCATTTCTCTTGTACAGCTCAGAAAATCATCCGCTTTACCATAAACCAACCGTAAAGGCGGAAGAGATCAATACCAAGGGGCTTTGGCTGCTCAACCAGGGACATTGCTTTCGCAACCAGGTGCTCAACATTTGTGACAGTCGCGGTGGCGGAGCGGGCAATAATGTGGCTTATGAAAGTGGTTCTATCGAAACCCTGAAAAACCTGGTAAAATGGAACATGGGCTATACCCTGGTACCCGAACTTTCTGTTTTGCACGAAATGACAAACCCGATGATCAAGCGGTTTTCAAAACCCGAACCGGTAAGAGAGGTAAGTCTGGTGGTGCATAAAAGCTTTACCAAAGAAGCACTGATCGGTAAACTGAGAGAGCAAATTCTCTCTAACATTCCTGAAAGCTTCACCAAAAGCACCAAGCGCTTTTATAAAGTGGCGTGGAGGTAGTGCCATGAACGGCAAGGTTTAATTGTAATTACCAATTATCGTTTTTGTGCCTAGCACATGCCCTTGCATTGCAGCAAGAAGACCGGCCTTTCTGGTGGTGGAAGGAAGGGTAAGGTCCCGGTCTAAGGCATACAATTTGAATTCATAGCGATGTACCTGGCCAGCCGGGGCACATGGCCCGAAATAGCCTACACCTCCCAGGCCGTTTGTGCCTTCTACTGTTCCAATCGGCATGGCTGCTCTTGAAGCCCCATCTCGTAAACCTGTGCTGTTTTCAGGCAAATTGAAGACAACCCAATGATTGTATACTCCCTGAACAAAATCAAGATCGTCCATAATAAGGGCCAAACTTTCGGTGCCCTCAGGCGGATTCTTCCATTCAAGCGGCACTGAAGGGCTCTGGCAGGCAAAAATGACTGGGATTTTTCCTCCACTCGTAAATGCCGAACTTCTGAAGGTAAAGAGCAGTCGATCGGTGGTCGTAACTGTTCCACTGGCAGAAGCTACAGAGCTTTGGCTTCCGTTTACCGACATGACTCTAAAGTAATAAGTGGTTTCAATCTGAGGTACTTCCACTGTTACTTCATTGGTTTGTACCGGAAATTCACTGTAGCCCTCTACCAGATCAGTAAAGGCGTCATCATAGGCTATATCTATTGAATAAGTTGCTCCTGGCACTTCATCCCACCGGACCCTGAACTCATCACCTAAGATGAGATCAGTTGTGATGTTAGTAGGTGTTGTGAGTTCACTGGTAGTAAATTCCTGAATTATCGAAAAAGCAGAGGGGCCATCGGTAAACTGTCCTCTCACGAAATAATCTGTTGCACTTTCAAGGCCATTGACTGTGGCCGGGCTCTCATTGTAGACATTATCAAATGCGATTGTAGAGAAAGATTCCTGCGTGCTGACTTGTAAGCGCATTGGAGAACCGGATTCATTGTAAGAGAAACCAAACCCTGATACATTGAAATTGGTAATTTGTAAGACTGGTCCTTCCGCCAATTCATCATCACCTCCACAACCAAACGACATTAGCTGCACTAAAACCACAACGATCAGTAACCGGACATAATTCGAAAAATAATTCTTTAAATTCCTCATCTTTTGAAAGTAGTTAGGTTAGTACTTTCAAAATTGTACAGAGACGCAGAAACCAAGCTATCATTAACTTGGGTACAAATGCACTCAATGACTCAAACACTTAATGATGATCCTTACAAAGTGTCCGCCCAATCAAAAAATTTCAAATGTCATCAGGTTCTTCTGGCATTTGGAAGGGTTGAACGCTCAGAAGGATTACATCAAAATACTTCCTTTTGGGGCACTCGACATTATTATTCATAAAGCACGACCAATGTTGCTTGGAGAGGGTTTCAAAAATAATGATGAACCTCAGGCCTTTGTAGAAGGGCAGTATATGAAGTATCATTATAAAAGGCCTTCAGGTCATACCAGAATAGTAGGCATCTCCTTACAGCCCTGGGCTTCTGAATACTTATTTGGATTACCTTCTTTAGAATTTACCGGTGAGATAGCCCCTCTTGAAGCACTCACAAACTCGCATCAAAAATTGGTGGATGCTGTGATGGAGGTAGATGAGACAAAACTCATATTCGAGTTATTGAACGATTACTTTCTAAGCTTTTGTGCAGATATGCCGGAGGATCAAAATCACGATCTACTTCAATTTTCGCATCAACTAAGGAGCTTTGAATCCACCTCGATTAAGCACATCGCAGCAAACTTCTGGGGTGGCTCTATGCGTAAATTACAATCTGATTTTTTGAGTGTTTTTGGAATTACTATGTCTGATTTCAGGAGGAAAGCTCGTTTTCAAAATTCTATTTCCAAACTCCATGATCGTGATCAAAATCTCACCAAAATAGCGCATGCCTGTGGCTTCTTTGACCAATCCCATTTTAACAGAAGCTTCAACGAATTTACCGGGGTCAATCCCAAGGACTATTATAATCAGTTAGGTACTCAGCAACCACTAACAGTAATGGGGGCACTGACACATTGATGCACATCTGCATAGAGTCTGACCTAAATGAAATTCGAAGCGCTGTAACTTTTTGGCAGAACGACACATCTAACCCATGAATATCCATTCAAAAAAAACTCAAATCATGAACAACACACGAACTTTAAGTAGAGCACTATTGGGTATTACCCTTTTCTGTCTGCTGGCCACGGCCGGAATGGCCCAAACTAAAACTTCAACCGATGCCTACGAAATAAGCAATGAAGACCTGAAAGAATATGTGGGTCAGTATGACCCGGAAGGCGGACAGTTTTTTAGTGTTACGGTTTCTCTGGACGGTGACGACAAACTGAAAGCGCAGCCTACCGATAAAAGCCAACCGATGACGCTAATGGCTGCTACTGCAAAGGATAAATTCGACCTGGTTGGTCCTCCGATTAACTTCACTTTTAACCGGGGCGAAGATGGCAAAATCATCTCATTGACATTCGCCCAGGGCGCCAACGCCTTTACCGCTATAAAGAAAAAGGAATAGTAAAGATTAGGAGCTTACTCTGACAGAGGAAAACTTTAAAAGCAGCATTGACAACCCATTTGTCGATGCTGTTTTTTTTTGGGGTTTTGCAAAAAGATATCACAAGCTGTCAAATGATGTCACAAAAACGAGAGCATGCAACTGAGACGCTTAAATTGACATCTGCCTTATAACCCAGATTATGTTCTAGGTCATTTTTTAGACTATCAGGGTTAAAGAACTCAAATAACCCTACTATGCTTAAGTCTTACCTCAAAACCACCCTGCGCACCATCCGCAGGAACCCACTCACTTCATTCATCAATATTTTTGGACTGGCCGTGGCGCTAGGCTGTGCTATCATGGTCTATGCTTTTGTAGACATGGACCTCACCACCGACCAGTATCATGAAAACCGAAAAGAGATTTTCATTGCTACCTCTACACTAGACAGAAGCGGCAATGAGGCTGTTCACGGCATTGCGCCCATTCCCTATGCCGAAAGATTGAGGAATGACTTTCCGCAAATTGAACAGGTAGTGAGGATAGAGTCACGAAGGGGTGTATTGAAAGCCGGCCTCAAAGTATTTAGCGAGCGCTTCACCTTTGTCGACCCTGAATACCTCGACATGTTCACCTTTCCTCTGGAGTCGGGCAACCCTGAAGCGCTTAAGGAGCCGAACAAAATCATACTTAGTAAAAACACGGCCATTCGGTATTTTGGCGATGCCAACCCGGTGGGAGAAGCCATGACCTTCGACTTTGGCAATACCAAATACACCTTTGAAGTGGCAGGCGTGGCCGAACCTTTTCCGGCCAAAAGCAGCATGGGTTTCAATGTGCTGGCCAATTTTGATCAGCTGGAAATTTTAGACCCTAACTTTAAGCTGGAAGACTGGTCGAGATTTCTCGATGCAACTTTCATAAGGCTGAAGAACCCGGAAGACATCAGCGGCATCACTGAAAACGTGCAGCAGTATGTGGCAGTGCAAAACGAAGTGCAGCGCGACAACCCCGCTACTGAATTTGGATTTGTGGCCTGGACCGACCTTTATGTAGCCGGTGAGAATATTCAAAGCCTCATAACCGGAAATGCCGACTCACTGGGTCGTATCGTATTGTCCATCATTGGCTGCTTTATACTGGTGTTGGCCATCTTCAATTATATCAACATGGCCATAGTTTCGGCTACCAAGCGCCTGAAAGAAATTGGGGTAAGAAAAGTGATGGGGGGCTCAAGAAAATCTCTGGTTTTCCAGTTCCTGTCAGAAAATGTAATCATGACCCTCTTTGCCCTCTTCCTGGGGCTCATACTTGCAGTTACCGTTTTGATTCCTGGCTTCGACAATATGTTCGATATTGGCTTCGACTTTCAGCTCACTCAGCCCGAACTGTGGTTATTCCTGGTATCTCTGGTGGTATTTACTGGCCTTGTATCAGGGGCTTATCCTGCGCTTTACATCTCCAATTTCAATGCGGTTAATATCTTCAGGGGCAGACTGAAATTTGGAGGCAAAAACCGACTCACCAAGGTCTTTTTGACCTTCCAGTACATACTGGCTATCATAGCTGTAGTGGCAGGCATTGTGTTTACTCAAAATGCAGATTACCAACAAGAGCGCGACTGGGGATTTGATGAAAAAGTGCTGATCTCCGCCAATGTAGGTGATGCGCAAGAGTTGAAGCAACTGATGAATGCCATGGAGCAAAATCCGAATGTGGTGAGCATTGCGCCTTCACGGCACCATATCAATCGCTGGCATGGACAAACCATAGTAGAGACGTTGGATGGGGACAAAAAAGACATCATGACCTTTGAGGTAGGTCCGGGTTATGTAGAAACCATGGGGCTGGAATTGAAAGAGGGCCGCGTGTTTGAAGACAATAGCGAAACCGATTTTCGTAATCTGGTGATCAATGAGATGATGGCCAAAACACTCAACCCAAATGGAGCACTTGGCGAGAAAATCAGAATTGACAGCCTGGACTATACGGTCATTGGTGTGGTGGCGGATTTTCACCAATGGTCGTTTTTCGATCCTATTGAGCCCATGATGCTAAAACTCACCAAAGAAGAGCGTTATTCATACCTCACCATACAGGTAGCACAGGGATCGTTAAAGCGCAGCTATGAAGACCTGGAAGCCCAATGGGCCAGTTTACTGCCAGAAGATCCTTTTGGAGGTTTCTACCAGGAATCTACCCTGGATTGGTACTTCAATCAAATAGACGGGCATGGCAAGCTGATGCAGTACGTGGCAGCGCTGTGTGTCATCCTCTCTTGTCTGGGGCTTTACGGATTGGTATCGCTCAACGTGGCCAGCCGCACCAAAGAGTTTAGCATAAGAAAAGCCTTGGGTGCCGACTTGAAAAACCTGGTGGCAGTGATCAATAAGCAGTTTGTGGTTTTCATGATCATCGCTCTGTTGCTGGGTATTCCTTTGAGTTTTCTGCTCATACAAACTCTGCTGGATGCGGTCTATGCTTACTACAAACCATTGACCTTCGTACCCTTTGCAATGGCCCTGACCATGGTTGTTGTTATGGTATTTGTCACGGTGTCTTCTCAGGTAAAGAAAGTAATGTCCTCCAGCCCAACGGAAGGGCTTAGGAGCGAATAATCTCGCGTAAGGAAAAGGTCATTGCGAAGAAGATTCCTGACGAAAGACAGGAAGCGAAGCGGCAATCTTCCGGTAGTAAACGACAGGCTACCGGAAGATTGCTGCGCTCCCAAGACGAATCACTTAAGTTCAGTCAAACTCGACCACCATGTCATCTTGCTCCACCATGTCTCCGGCTTCTAAATAGACCTTCTTCACTTTGCCTGCTTTGGGAGCAGATACAGTGGTTTCCATCTTCATGGCTTCTATCACAAACAGCGGTTGCCCTTCTTTCACATCATCACCAGTTTTTATTTTCACGTCTGCCAACCTGCCTTGCAGAGGACTGCCCACCTGACCATCCTCTTCAGCTTTGGCATTCATGGCCTTGGTTACCTTAAAGTTCTGGTCTCGTACTTCAATGACTCTCGTCTGGCCATTCAGCTCAAAGAAAACCCTTCTGATGCCATCTTCATCCGGTTCAGTCTTGTAGAGCATTTTCACAATGATGTGCTTGCCCTTCCCTATTTTCACAAAGATCTCCTCATTCTGTTTCAAGCCATAGAAATAGGCAGGAGTTGGAATGCGCCTTACTTCTCCATACTGGAGATAGTGGTCATAAAACTCCCTAAACACTTTGGGATAGAGCTTGTAAGAAATGAAATCGAGCTCGTTGCAATAAGTATCGAATTCTTCTTGGAATTCGGCAAACTCCTTATCGAAATCGACAGGCTCCAGGTGTGCATTGGGACGCTCATTAAAAGGTTTCTCCCCTTTCAGTACAATGTTGGAAAGCTTCTCAGGGAAGCCTCCGGGCACTTGTCCCAGATGGCCCTTGAAGAGGTTGACCACCGATTCAGGAAAACTCAGGCTGTCTCCACGTTCCAAAATGTCTTCTGCCGTCAATCCATTAGCCGTCATGTACAAGGCCATGTCTCCCACCACTTTTGAAGAAGGCGTCACTTTTACGATGTCTCCAAACAGATGGTTGACAACCGCATAATTCTGCTTTACCAGGTGAAATTGATGCTCCAGCCCCAGCGCCCTCGCTTGTGGACGCAGGTTTGAATATTGACCTCCCGGTATTTCATGCTCATATACTTCTGCCGTACCGGCTTTCAGCCCGCTTTCAAAGGGATAGTACAGCTCCCTCACATCCTCCCAGTAGTTGGCGTATTCGTTGAGCTTACCCAAATCCATTTTAGGGTCGCGCTCATGCCCTTTGAGGGTAGCCACCAGCGAGTTGAAGTTGGGCTGCGAAGTGAGGCCCGACATGCTGGCAATGGCCACATCCACTACGTCTACACCCGCCTCAATGGCCTGAAAATAAGTAGTTGCCTGCATAGAAGAGGTGTCATGCGTATGCAAGTGAATGGGCAAATCGATAGCTTCTTTCAAAGCCGGAATCAACACCTTAGCAGCCTGTGGTTGCAGCAGGCCTGCCATGTCTTTGATGGCCAGCATATGCGCTCCCTCATCTTCGAGGGCACGGGCCATGTCCAGGTAGTATTGCAGGTTGTACTTGGTATCGGGGTTCAGCACATCACCGGTATAACAGATGCATGCTTCGGCAATAGAATTGGTTCTCTCGCGTACTGTGCGAATGCTCACCTTCATGGCTTCGACCCAGTTGAGCGAATCAAAAATGCGAAAGACATCCATGCCGTTTTCTGCCGCTTTTTCTATGAAGCGTTCAATCAGATTGTCAGGATAAGCCTTGTAGCCAACTGCATTAGAACCTCGCAATAACATTTGTGTAAGCACATTGGGTGCAGCTTCACGAATAAGTCTCAGGCGCTCCCAGGGGTCTTCGTTGAGAAAGCGCATGCATACATCGAAGGTGGCTCCACCCCACATTTCCATTGAAAAAAGTTGAGGGTGGTTTTTGGCCACGCCCTCCGCCACTTGCAGCATGTCTAACGTCCTCATCCGCGTTGCGAGTAGCGACTGGTGTGCATCACGAAAAGTAGTATCCGTAAACAGTACCTGTTTCTGGTCTTTCACCCATTTGGCAAAGCCTTCTGGGCCCAACTCTGTCAGTAAATCTTTGGTGCCTTTGGGATAGCCTCCTAACCTATCGAACTCCGGTACTTTAGGCTCTCTGAAAACCACAGAGGTATCTACCTTCTTCACATTGGGGTTGCCATTTACGGCTACCTCACCCAGGTAGTTGAGCAGGCGCGTAGCACGGTTCATATAACGGGGCATCTTGAAAAGTTCAGGATGCTCTTCTATGAATTTTACTGTGGCTTTTCCCTTGTAGAAAGTTGGGTGCTTCAGTACATTTTCCAGAAAGCCCTTGTTGGTTTTTACACCGCGAATTCTGAATTCCGAAAGGGCCCGTTGCAGCCTTTGCGAGGCGCCTTTGAGTGTGCGGCCCCTGGCCGAAACCTTTACCAGCATGGAGTCAAAAAAGGGTGAAATGGTAACCCCTGCATAGCAGTTACCTGCATCGAGTCTGATGCCAAAACCACCTGCACTGCGATAGGCGATAATGGTGCCATAGTCGGGTTTAAAACCATTTTCAGGATCTTCTGTGGTCAACCTGCATTGAATGGCAAAGCCATTGCACTGTACATCTTCCTGGCTTTTGATAAAGATCCTTGGATCTTCAAGCGGATAACCCTGGGCAATTTCAATTTGCGACCTGACGATGTCTACCCCGGTAATTTCTTCTGTAATGGTATGCTCTACCTGCACTCTGGGGTTCACCTCTATGAAGAAGATGTTTTCATCCTGGTCTACCAGAAATTCCACCGTACCCACATTGTTGTAGTTTACCTCTTTGGTAATCTTCAGAGCATAGCCGTAAATCTTATCTCGCGTCTCCTGACTCAGGGTCACCGAGGGGGCCACTTCAACCACCTTCTGGTACCTGCGCTGTACAGAGCAATCGCGCTCGTAAAGGTGCACCAGGTTGCCATAGTTGTCGCCCATGATCTGCACCTCTATGTGCTTGGGGTTGTCAATGAATTTTTCAAGGAAAATGGTGTCATCACCAAAGGCTTTGGCCGCTTCTCCTTTCGCTTCATTAAACGAAAGTTCCAGGTCTTCCGGGTTGCGCACTACGCGCATGCCCCGGCCACCGCCACCCGCTGCGGCTTTCACCATCAGTGGGAAACCGATGCGTTGAGCCTCTTTTTGCACCACTTCATAGGAAGTCAAAGCGTCTTTGCTGTCTTCAATCAGCGGCACATTGGCCTTACGCGCAACAATTTTGGCTTGTACCTTATCACCAAGCTGTTCCATCACCTCTGGTTGCGGGCCAATAAAAGTGATGCCTGCATCGCGACAGCTACGCACAAAATTCACGTTCTCAGACAGGAAACCATAGCCGGGATGAATAGCGTCCACGCCCTCGTTCTTAGCCACGGCAATGATCTCTTCTATGTCCAGATAGGGCTTCAGTGCTTCATTGTCATCACCAATCTGATACGCTTCATCGGCCTTGTAGCGGTGCAAAGAGTAGCGGTCTTCATAGGTGTAAATGGCAACGGTACGAATGTTGAGTTCCGAAGCGGCACGCAATACACGAATGGCAATTTCACCACGATTGGCGACCAGCAGTTTCTTGATCTTCTTTATTTCTACGGACATAGTAATGCTAAAAACTTAAGGAAGGGAAGTTAACGGGAAAAAGAAGGATGGACAAAGTGGCTTTGCGCTTTGCTATGATGTCCAACGAAAAAATTCGACTTCAACACAACTTACCTAGAACTTCAACGTATAGATTCGTACATAGAACTTCTAGTTATGAATGATATATCTAAAGAGTTGGTAGGTGCTTCGAGCATACCCCTGATTCTCACCATTTTAGAGGATGGAGAGAATTATGGTTATCAGATTATACAGCGGGTAAAAGAAATGAGTGGCGGCCAGATTGAATGGAAAGATGGTACGCTTTACCCTATTCTGCATAAGCTTGAAAAAAAGGAATTGATTGTCTCTTTCTGGAAAGCAGCCGAAAACGGCCGGAAAAGAAAATACTATAAACTGAAGGAGCAAGGCAAATCTGCTTTGGCCACCGAAAAGCATAATTGGCTGGAAATGAATCAGATTTTTATGAATGCCTGGAACCTTAAACCACAAAACTCATGAGCGAGCAGCTTGACAATTGGAGAAACAACCTTTATGCCACGGGCAATTTTAACGCGGAAGAGTTGAATGAGTTGGAAAGTCACCTCTTGGATGAAATGGAAAATGTGGCTGCTTCATCGCTTACTGATAATGAGAAAATGCTGGTTGCTGAACACCGCCTCGGTTCTGTGAATGCCCTGAATAAAGCCTATTCAAAGAAAAGCTGGATTAGCCAAACCCACATTTCATGGAGCCTGCAGGTATTGATGGCCTACTTCATATTAGGTGAGGTGGTGGCCATAATGACTTTTGTGGCTGCCGATATTATTGAGGTCTTTGGTATTACCAGTTCGCTTTTTAAGTATGGTGTTTCCGCAGGTATGCAATTATTTGGCCTGGTTATGTTAGTCTTCTTTCTGAGGTATATTATCAAGCGCAATTATAAGTCACGGTCTCTGGTGAAGCCCAATATGATCATGGCAGTCACTGGTGCGTCCCTGTTTCTTCTACGAATTCTTTACTTCGTTTTCATTGGAAGTCCAATAATCATTTACGAACCGCTATTAGTGAGTGGGCTATTTAGATTCATACCTATAATTTTCGCCATTTCGGCCATCATCATTTTGAGCTTAAAGGCTTGGAAAAAGAAACATACACAACTTGCTTAAAAAGTCATGGTTCAATCTATAAAAGAATGGCGTGCTGAGCTGCAGCAATCTGAGCACATAGGCGCTGATGAAATGGCAGAACTGGAAAGCCACCTGATAGACGAAATTGAAGGTTTAAATACCGACTTACTCTCTGAAGAGGAAAAAGTACTGGTGGCTAGTCATCGCCTGGGGTCAACGGTTACGCTCAATAAGGCGTATCAGAAAAACCGAGTATTTGACTTTCAAAGAATATCGATTTTCGCACAGGTGCTTTTGGGCATTATGTCCTTCTTAGCTGTATCACGGGTCTGTCTGTCGTTTGGCCTCATGATTCAGCAAAGCCTGGGCTGGACCGATTCTCTGAGTCTTGTTACCATGTACTACGGATTTCAACTCCTAGCTGCCATAGGCTTCTTTCTGCTCACCAGGCATTGGCTACAAATGAGCCTTAAGAAGAAGAAAACGGTAAGGGCCAACCTCTATGGGCTGGGGACGGCAGTGGCAAGTTATGGGTTGTTTCTGTTCTGTATGCGCTTCGCCAATCTCAGGTTCGTCATGAACGTACCGATGTTTTTATCAGCCTTCAGTTCTACTATTTTCACACTGTTTCTCATAGGCTTCCTCATCAACACCATCAGGATAGGAATCAGGCAAAGAAAAGCTCTGCCTGCATCATAAAGCAGGTTTCAAACTCGCTTGAAGTCAATACCCAAGCTAATGAGCAGTCCCTGAAGTCTGAGCAGGAGCACATTTCCATCCAGCCTTTTGGTAAGTTCTATGTGCTTTGCGGCCAGGTCGCTATGGTTTGTTCTGATGCATTGTCTGTATTCGTAAGCCAGCCTTTGTTTCAGGGCCTTGAGTTCGCGCTTCCCCTTGCATAGGGCAAAAGTTTTTTCACAAACCTGATAGACAGAATCCAGTTGCTCATTTTGCCAATGCTTCAGCCGATTGGCCGACATGCTGGTCTCAATTTTGCGCTTTTGTATCAGTACCTCATCCAGGTAGAGAAATTTGAAATAGCGGCTGCTGCGCACCCAGAAATCGAAGTCTTCATAGGCCAGTTCAGGATCATAGCCCCCGATTCGGTCAAATACCTTTCGCTTGATGACCATGGTAGGAGTGGCAATGAAATAGCGCTTAAGCACAGCCTCGAACACATCGCCCTGCGGCATTTCCTTGATCATTCCCTTCTGCTTAAGGCTGTCAAAGTGATTACTAATGACGGTTGAAGTTTTATCGATATAATCGGCATTAGCGAAAGACAGCCCATATTCCGCATTGGTCTTTTCCAGCGCATCCACGCTCTTTTGAATAAAGCCTGGAAGCATCACATCGTCCAGGGCAAAGTCAATGATGTAGTCGCCTTCCGCCAAGGCCAGGCCTTCATTGAAGGTTTCAGTATAACCCACATTTTGGTCGTGTAAAACTAGCGTTACTTCTTCTTGCCCTGCTGCCCATTCTTTCAGCAAATGCGCACCATTATCACTGCTGGCATCGTCCATCAAAATCAACTGCAGGTTGGGGTACTGTTTTTCAATGCTCGCCAGCGCTTCTTTGATATAAGGAGCGTGATTGTAGGCTATGGCGATGACACTGACCTTGGGACTCATTTAAAAAGCAGTCTTCGGTTGAAAATCACCAATATGAGAAAGAAGCAAATGTTTCGCCACATATAGGCCATGGTGAGCCCTTCCAGATTGAGCTGATCTATCAGTAAAAACACCAGAAATACATAAACTCCTGCCGATAATGCCTGCGATAAAATGTAACGCCAGGTTTGTACACGGGCAGAAAGCAGATAGGCCAATAAATAAGAAATAAGGGCAAAAAAGTCCCCAACAGCCTGATACTTGACCAGATAAGAAGCTCGTTCAAAGCCCTGATCGAAGAACAGTTGGAGGAAAAAATTGCGATTCAAATAATAGACTCCCAGGCAAATAATGCTGATGAAAGCAACAAAGCCCATGACTTTTAAAACATAAGACTTTAGGCGTTTTGGCTCGTGTATTAGCGAGGCCATTTTAGGATAGTACACTACGCCAACCGTGCCTGTAAAAACCAGAATATAGCTGGAAGACATTTTGACTACTGACTGCCAAAGGCCAGTACGATCGACCCCATATAATTCTATGATATGATCCCTGACCATGAAGTCGAGAAACCTGCCAAAGACAATGGAGCTAACGGCCATTATTAAAAAACTGGCCAATTTCTTCGTTGAAGCCCCATCAGGCTTACCCAAGCCTACCTTCAACGTTTTTCGTCTGGTCAGAAAGTAGATGAGCGAACCCGTGAACATGAGTCCGTAACCCACTACATAACTCAGCAAGGCCTGTTCTGTAGAGCCATAAGTCAAACCCAATACCACGGTGGTTACCAGCAAGGCAGTGCCTCCTATGCTCACAAAGGCATAAGCCCTCACATCCCGCACAGCCAGAATCACTGAGTTTAAAAGGCCCGTCAACAACATGAGAAATACACCAGCCAGGAATATGACTAGAAATTGCGTTTCGGTATAGTCGGTGATAAAACGGGAGAAAAAGAAATCTTTCTTCCAATAATAGAAGGCAAAGAGGCCAATCAAGAGGATGTTGGTGAGCCAAAAGCCAGTTTGAAAGATTTTGCGTTTGGCGGCATCGGGCAGTTTAGGGTCAGACCAATGTTTCATGATGCCCCGGTTGATGCCTTCAGAAGGCATAAGGGTGAAAAGTGAAACCAGGTTTTGAAAGTGCGATAACAGGGTAATGCCGGCTGTGCCCAAATAAGCCGCAAAGAGCTTATTAATCGCCAGAGCCCCGAAAGCCCGAACGACTACAGCCGAAAATGACCAGGAAGAACTTTTGAAAAACTGGGTACGCAAAGGGGGTTTTGCTACGAAGATAATGCTTTTCTGAATACGCTGCTTGAAGAAACCTGCCCACCCATGCGTTCTTTAAACTTCACAAGTGATTCATTTTCCTCTCCCGCCCAATATGAAGTACCTAAATCGATGTATTGAATGCCTTGTTGTTGACACCATTGGTACAGTTCACTTATGAGGAAAACCATGGGACTCAAATGGTTATACTCAGCATCGTGCCCCGGAATAAAGTAGTAAAGCACTTCATCATTCACATGAACCATAATCGCAGCGGCAATCATCTGATCTTCCAAATTTACCGTGCAGAAAAGGTAATGGGCATTATGGTCTTTCAAGGCTTCCCGCAACATGTCCCACGACATGGAAAGTTGGTGCCCTTTTGATTCACGATGTTGCTTCAGGAAGGCATACACCCCTGCATACTCATCCCTTCGTGCTACTCTGAATTCACAACCCAATGTTCTGGCCTTCTTCAGCTTGCGCTGCTCCATGGTGGCGATCTTTTGCCCGAACTTGGCTTCAGAAACAGTCAACATGTGATGTTTCAAATTCTGCTTTTCTCTGAAAGCCAAGGTCTTCAGGTTTTCCTTAACCATGGCCACATTAGGCAGGCAATGGGCGGGTGGCAGGTGAATTCTCAAAAACCGAATGCTGTCTTCTTTCAGCATTCTCAGCAATTCGTACAAAAAGAACAAAAAGGAACTGCTTTCAAGGTCATTCACCAGTTCAAATCCTCCATAAGGCGCTTTGTATGGGCTCACCACTTCATTCTCTTCTCTTGAAAAGGCAATGTGCCCCAGCACTTGTTTCGTGTCTTTGTTCAGTAAGTAGAAATGTACCTGGGGTAGTGAATTATTCACTTCCAGAAATGACGTTCGATTGTACAATAAGCGGCTGTATGAACATTGATATCCACGGGGAATAGACCTGCTTACTGTTAATGCCTTCATGCTTCTGCTTAGGATCAGAAATTAAGGGTTGAACCCGGAATATGCAATAGACTTTCTATTCCAGACCCAACTCGCTTTGAATCAGTCGCAGGGCTTCTTTTTGCTTCTTACCATAGCGACTGCTATGCTTTCAAAGCTAAACTTCCTGATTCCCCGCCTGAATGGAACGGGCAGGTTTGCGATTTGCGCCTTCACCACGATTTCTATTGCATATACCGGGTTGAATATACAAAGCTCATACAGTACTCAATGGCTGGCCGCGTTTTATCGCTGACTTTCATCTTAAAACGGTCGATTTACTTAACTTCGCGGCCGTGTTATTTCTGGTACTTACCATATTGGCAAATGTGGCCATTTTTATGGCCTTCAGAGGCTTTGCAAAGTTCAAGGTCAATACCCTGCCCGCCATTGTGACCAATTACCTGGTCTGTGTCATCACTGGCAGTCTGTACACCGGGCCTGCTTATGTGGTAAACCAGCTGGACCCCAATGCCTCCTGGTTTCAGTTTTCAGCCTTTCTGGGACTTGTCTTTGTGACCACCTTCTTTCTAATGGCCCGAACCACACAACTGAGGGGCGTAGCAGTTGCCACGGTGGCAAGTAAAATGTCGCTGGCCATTCCTGTGATTTTCAGTCTTTTTGTATTCAAGATTGCAACCAATGCCCTGGACGGTTTTAACTACATTGGCATTGCACTGGCCTTTGTCGCCATCTGGCTTGTGAGTAAAACCAAAAGTGTTGAAAACGCACCTGCCTTTAATTGGCGCACCCTGAGCCTGCCGCTGTTCCTATTCTTTATGGGTGGCCTCATCGACACCTCGCTCAATTATGCCAACCACCATTGGATTACCACTGCGGTTGAACCGGTCTTCCCCATTATGACTTTTGCCTTTGCCTTCCTTATCGGGCTTATATTTTGCCTGATCAGAAAGATCCCTTTTAGAAAGAAAGACATCATTTCAGGCATCATCCTAGGGGTGCCCAACTATTTCTCTATCTACCTACAACTCAAAGCACTGAGTGCTTTTGATAATAATGGTGCCATTGTATACCCGGCCCTGAACATTGGTATCATCATAGGCTCCACCCTGGCAGCGGTACTCATATTCAAGGAAAAACTTTCCAGGATCAACCAGATTGGGGTGGCTTTGGCCATAGTGGTCATCTTCTTATTGAGCCATCAGGAAATCTTGAAAAACCTCTGAATTGATGAAATGAGGGATCATTATTTGACCATTTCAAAGGAATCTGAAGGCTTTTACAAAGAGAAAGGCAGTAAGTTTCTGGGCTTCGCTTTTCGTGTAAACTCAGAAGAAGAAGTTAAGGAGCGCCTGGCCGCATTGCGCAAAACCTACTATGATGCCCGGCATCATTGCTATGGCTACAGATTGGGCAATGGTGGAGATCAGGTAAGGGCCAATGATGATGGCGAACCGGGTCACTCAGCCGGAGACCCCATTCTTGGTCAAATCAAATCGAGAGACCTCACTTATACATTGGTAGTGGTAATCCGCTACTTTGGTGGTACAAAGTTGGGGGTAAGCGGGCTCATTACCGCCTACAAAACAGCGGCTGCCGAAGCATTGGATGCCAACAAAATTGTGGAGGAGGAAATCACAGAAAATGTGCGGTTTTCATTCACCTATGATCAAATGAACTCGGTGATGAAACTGGTTAAAGACCTTGATCTGAAGGTCCTCGATCAGGGTTTTGATGACAAATGCCGTCTCGATGCCGGTGTGCTTATCAGCAAGGTTTCAATGCTGGAGGGCAAGGTAGACCTTATGCAAAAAACTGGCAGTGACATTGACATGGAAAAGCTGGACTAAGCCCTCTGGCTCAGGACATCAACCACTCCCTTGCTTTTACCTCATTCCAAAAGAGTTTCACGCCATGAAAGCCAGAGTGGAACAGCATGTTTTCCCAGACCTTGAATTTATCCGATTCGTTGGCCACCAGAATGGCGCGTTTATGTGATTTGGGAAAACCCAGCTCCAGTAGTTTAGCCGGTAATTCTCTGAACTCCTCTATAGGTCTGGTAAGTTCGAGTTCTGTAGCATCTGAAAAAATCTTGTCAATACCACTGGATCGGGTTTTATGTAATAACTCCTGGAAAAATTCGAGGGCAATTTCCGGAGTGATTTCACCCATTAATTTAGTGTTAATCAACGATTGGTCCTGATCCAACTGAATAGCAAAAGACATGTAGTTATTTAAGGTTAAGGTTTACGAAACTAGTCTATTTATTCTGTGTTGACCGACCGCTTATCTTTTTAGAAAAAACATCGTATTGATACTTTGGATTATCGCATAGCTATCATCTTGTTTAGTAAATTAGGGCTTAGGCTTTCTTAATAAAATTTGATAGAATTGCCTCCTAATCCACTGAAGGTCAAGTCAATGAAACGCATTATGGTCATAGGCAACTGTGGAGCAGGAAAATCCACATTAGCCCGAAAAATTCACGGTTTAACACAACTGCGTCTTATTCATTTAGACAAGGAATATTGGCAACCCGGTTGGGTAGAAACTGATCTTGATATTTGGCGGCATAAGTTGGAAGGTTTGGTAGCTCAAGACGATTGGATCATTGATGGTAATTATGGCAGCAGCATGGAAATGCGCATGAAAAGGGCCGACACCATCATAGTGATGGAGGTATCTACCTGGAAATCAATGGTTCGGGTTTTGAAGCGGATTTTTAAGCATTATGGAAGCACCCGACCTGACATGGCGGAGGGCTGTGATGAACGGTTCAGTTGGTCTTTCCTTCACTACATTTTGATATACAATTTCACAAGAAGACCTGCCAACGAAAGGCGCATTGCCCAATATGGCGTAGGCAAGACCATTTATCGGCTAAGGACCAATTCTGACATCAATCAATTTCTATCTCAACTTGAGAAGGAAAAATCGCAATTGTGAATTACCTTGCTGCCTGAGCACCCAACCAGTTATAAACCCAAAACTGTAAAGCCAGAACAAAGCCTTTTTGTGCCCATGCTCCTAGATCGAATTCGATATATACTCGGTGTGATCCTTATCATTCCGGTTTATCCTATCATGTTTTTCCAGTCGCGTAAAATCAAGCGGGAGTTCCCTGATTTACCTGAAGCAGAAAATCCGGTAGGTGAAGTGGGCTCGGGACCTGAAATGTCCATATTGATTGTTGGTGAAAGCTCAGTAGCAGGTGTAGGCGTAGCAACGCATACCGAGGGCATTGCCGGCCAAATGAGTGCTGAATTGGCTACAAAGAGTGGGCATCGCATAGCTTACACTGTAGTAGCAAAGAGCGGTTATACTGCTCAAAAAGTACATGAAGAATTAGTAACCGAAATTCCAGAGAAGCCCTACGATCTGATCTTGGTTGGACTCGGGGGTAATGACACCTTTCAGGTAAGCACCCCTTGGTTTTGGAAGCGCTCTATGCAGGCATTGATCGAAGACCTGAATGCCAAATTTCCAAATACTCCTATCGTAGTTATCTGTATGCCCCCGGTGCATACTTTTACTGCTTTTGGGCATTTATTGAAGTTTTTCCTGGGGCGCCTCACCATGTTGTATGGCAGGGAGATAAGGCGCATGGCCAAAAGGCTCGATTATCTACACTACTACGATTACGTGATATACCTCGAAGAATGGATTGCCCGCTATCCGGAAGCCAACCGGCCAGATGACTTCTTTAGCGATGGTGTGCACCCTTCTCCCCTAACCTATCGCCTTTGGGGCAGGGAAACAGCCCGCTTTATCCTCAAGAACGTCTGGGAGGTTCAGGCGACTACTGCTCAAACTGAAGCCGTTTCGTGAGTTCAGCGGGCCGGTTAGTTATGGTTTTATTCTAAAAGTGGCATCTTTGTTTCAACGTGCTGGCAGCATTTCTGAAGGCTTATGAACTACTTATTCCCGATCTCTTCTGAGCGCATCCACTACCTCCCTTTGTCAATGGCTGATGTAGAAGACTGGATACCTTTCTTCAAAAACAATCCAATGCTGCTTTATGTAGGCATTTCCAAACCTGGAACCCCTGAAGTAGAAGCCAAAAAATGGGTAGAACGGCAGACCAATCGCTATAAAGAAAATGGCTGGGGCTATTTGAAAATGGTGCACAAAGACAGCGGTGAAATTGTTGGTCATACGGGACTCTTGCTCAGGGTAATTGACGGGGAAGAAACGTTGGAGATTGGTTACTCCATCAAACCCCAATACTGGCGACAGGGATACGGTAGCGAAGCTGCACTGGCCATGAAAGCCTATATGGTGGAGAACAAAGTGAGGGACAAGGCCATCTCCATTATTCACTTCGATAACATTGGCTCACAGAAAGTAGCAGAGAAAAATGGCATGAGCCGTGGCCGCGAGTGGCAGTATATGGACATGCCTGTTTACATCTACGAAACGGAATTGTAAGCGGCCTGGCTGGTCTTGTGACCAACAAGCATCGCAGTAGTGTTGGCAGGTGACAACACCCGCCAAGGCGAGAATAAAAAAAGGCCGGGTTTCCCCAGCCTTCTTAAACGTGGCTAATTGGCCAGTATTGACCCTAAAATCTTATTTAACTAGCGCCCTGATTGGTCTTGTGACCAACCAGCATCACAGTGGTGTTGGCAGGTGACAACACCTGCCAAGGCGAGAATAAAAAAAGGCCAGGTTTCCCTAGCCTTCTTAAACGTGGCTAATTGGCCAGTATCGACCCTAAAATCTTATTTAACTCGCGCCCTGGTTGGTCTTGTGACCAACCAGCATCACTGTGGTGTTGGCAGCTGACAACACCTGCCAAGGCGAGATAGAAGAGGATTGTCATCACCGGTCAGACCGATATTCCATTTCCTTTTGTTCTTCTTTTGTTCTTCCGCCTGCTCGGTCTGACGGGTGAGCCCTATTACTCGTTGCGCAATGACTTCACAGGGTTGGCCACTGCCGCCCTTCGAGCCTGATTGCTCACAATGGCCAGGGTAAAGAGCAGAGACACCATACCGGTGACCACAAATACCCACCATTCAATATCTACTCTGATAGCGTACTGGTCAAGCCATTGGTTCAGGGCATACCAGGCTACACCTGAGAAGATCACAAAGGAGATCATGGTCAGGAAGGTAAACTCACGTGAGATCAAGAGCATCAGGTTGCTCACAGAGGCTCCCAGCACCTTGCGAATTCCAATTTCTTTGATGCGCTGCTCGGCTGTGTAAGATGCCAACCCGAAGAGTCCCAAGCCTGTAATGAATATGGTCAATACCGCAAAAATAGTGGCCAGTCTGCGTGTGAGGTTAATGGTGGTGTACTTCTGCTGAAAGTCCACATCTACAAACTCATACTGGAAGGGGTAAGCGGGGTTGTGCTGCTCAAAAACAGCCTGCACTTTCTTCATGGTACTCTGCATGTCATTGGTAGGTTTCAACCTTACTGAAACTGAACCACCCCAGTCGTCTAAAAAGAGCATCATAGGTCTTACTGGCTCATAGGGAGAACCCATCAGCATATTGTCAATCACACCCACCAGAGGTCTTTCCTGACCCCACAGATTAAGAGGAGTACCAATCGGATCTTCCAGTCCCATCAGTTCCAGGCCTGCTTTGTTCACGATAATTCCCGAGCTGTCAGAAGCAAATTCCTTAGAGAAATCGCGTCCCATGATCATGTCTGCGCCCATGGTTTTGGCATAATCATAAGCACTTACCACTGTAACAAACATCACCCTCTCGCTTTCCGGCTTGCCCGGCCAGCTTAAGAAGTTGTTGGAGTTGATAGAGGTAACATCGCTGTTAGAACGTGTCATAGATACCACCTCACCCGTGCGTAGCAGGTCTTGATAGATGACATCATAATTATTTCCAATTTCCGCTTGATAAGGTATGGTAATCAGGCCTTCCTGATTGTAACCCAGTTCACGGCTCTGAGCCAACTTGACCTGGTTTAGAATTACAATGGTGCTGATGATGAGGAATACGGCAAAACCGAACTGCAGCATGACCAGAATCTTACGGGGGAGATTGGCATTTTTTCCAATGCTCACTTTGCCCTTGAGTGTCTTTATGGGGTTGAACGAAGACAGGTAAAGCGATGGGTAGCTTCCCGAAACTATGCCTGTTACGAATATGATGCTAAGGGAGAAAAGCCAGAATTCGGAAGATTGAAAATCAACAAAAAGCGTCTTATCTACCAGGTTGTTATAAGCGGGCAATACCGCCATGACGATGAGCAGCGCCAGGGCAAATGAGATGAGCGTAATGATCATCGATTCGCCATAAAACTGCATGATGAGTTGGCCCCTTTTAGACCCCAGGCTTTTGCGAATACCCACTTCTCTGGCCCTGCGTTCTGAACGGGCGGTGGCCAGGTTCATAAAGTTGATGCAGGCAATTATGAGCACAAAAAGCGCAATGGCACTGAACAGGTTGACATAGTCGGCCTGACCGCCAGCTTCCTCGCCATTCTCAAAATTGCTATGGAGTCTCCAACGAAGCATAGGATGGAGAAAAAATTCTCTGGGAATGTCAGTCTGTCCCATGTCAGTCAAAACATCTTTGATGGCCGCTTCCACTTCCAATTCATCATTGGGGCCGGCCAGTTCTGCAAAGATTTGGAAAGAGTAATTGCCCCAGTTGGTTTTGTTATCTACCACCCATTGCTGAATGGTTTCCCGGTGCTTCCATGGAATGAGGTAATCGAACTGAAAGCTGGAATTGGCAGGCACATTTTCAAAAATCCCCGTCACCTTCAGCGTACTTGTATCATCTACTTTCAGGAATTGCCCCATAGGGTCCTGGTCTTTGAACATGATTTCTGCCAGTCCTTTAGAAATCACAATGGAAGAGGGATCGTCCAACACATCGGCTGCATTGCCCACGAGCATAGGAAACTCGAACATTTCCAGAAACTCTTCACTTACAAAGTAGCCTTCTTGCATGATACGATTATCATCGAGGGCAATGAGGCGTTCAGCTCCCCAGCCTACCACAGCCGTATTCACAATTTTGGCATGGCGCGACTTCAGTTCTTCGTAAGTAGGCAGTGGTACGGATGTCCAGGAAGCGGTAGAGTTGTCAAACTCTGCATTGACCCATACCTGGTGTAATCGGTCTGCTTTGGGCAGAAACTTGTCATAAGAGGTTTCGCTTCGCACCCACAAAAGAATGAGGATACTACAGCTAATGCCAATGGCAAGTCCACTGATATTGATGAATGAATAAAGACTGTTCCGCTTGAGATTACGGAGGGTGACCTTCAAAAAATTGATAAGCATGAGGGTTGATTTTGAGTTTGTTGTATGCGTTGACCTTCTACTGAGTAGAAGACCTGAAAAAGTGAATTTCGTTACAGGGCCTGCGATAAACTTTTTAGGTTTAGTCGAAAAACTCTGTGCTTTATCACGGTTGGCAAGACTTATTTTAAAAAAACCGACCTGCCTTTACTCGTACAAAGATCAAGGGCGGAAAGCCTCAGACTTGCTCCCCGCCCCGTACAAATAACTTATGAGAAGTTATTATTTCTTTACTCTGGCTGAACCTGAGCCAGTTGAGATATCGATATGAATATTTTTAGAGCCAATTTCGGCTTCTTTGATGTATCGCTTGTCACGGCCTCTCCAGCCACGGCCACCTTCTTCTTCATATTCCTTGTCGAATTTGAATGGTGCACTGATGTTGTTTTTACCACTAGCCTCTAAAGTAAACTTACCTTCTATGGTTTGACCGTTGAAATCGAGGGTAGCGCTGCCAGAACCAGTATTGAGCGAAACATCACTGTCTAAAGCTGCTGACAATACCACATCAATACTGCCAGAACCGGTATTGAAGCGGGAATGGTCGGTGATGGAAACGTTGATGGCATCGATGCTGCCACTACCAGTGTTGTATTGCATGCCCCCGGTGGCATTGTTCACTCTGATGCTTCCAGAGCCCGTATTCAGGTCAGAATCTCCGTTGATATCTCGTACTCTTATTGCACCAGAACCAGTGTTGACTTTGAGCTCTCCTTCCATATCTTCAGCAGAAATGCTGCCACTGCCTGTGGTCAATCTGGAATAGCCTTTGATACCTTCAACCTCTACTCTACCCGAGCCGCTGCTGGCCAGAATATCAGCCTCCACATTGAGTACTTCAATGTTTCCCGAGCCGGTATTCATATCCAGACTCATTCCATCAGGAATCTCCAGGGTCCACTCAGAGCGGCCGCGGTTGTTCCAGTTGCGTCTGTTTTTAAATTCTTCACCCATTCTAAGCCTGGAGCCCGACTGGTCAAATTCTGCCTCGTAGTCGTCATCATCATAATTATACTCCAGGGTAACTTTTACGTCAGAGCCAGAGGCTTTCTTTACCACGATGCTACCTGATGCTACGCTGAGGCGAATGTCTTCCACCCCACTAAATGTTTTCTCGATCGTTTTCTGGCCGAATGCTGTAGTTGCCATAAAAAGCAGTGCCAGAAAGAGTGTTGTTTTGAACGTCTTCATATTCGTTGATTTGGTGTAAAGACCGGGCCTTTACTAAAAGGATGCACCCAGTTCATGAAATTTCTAAATATGAACAGCGCCCTCTTAGCTTAGATTAATAAATGACTTGATTTTTATGCTTGCAACAATCTTGGAAGAGAAGAATTCCTCTCATATATTTGTCTCTATTTAAATTAAGTCTAAATAAAAACAATGGCCGGTACGGTTGCCATTTACGACCCACAATTTATCACCCGGCAGGGCATTAAGACCCTCGTGAAAGCATCAGCGCTATTTGACCAGGTTCATCTGCTCGACCCTAAAAATTCGCTCTTTGATAGCCTGAAACAGCTTGCGCCAAGTTTTCTTTTGATCGACTATGCCAAATCAAAAGAAGTGAATGTTGAATTGATTCGCCAGATCAAGCAGGAGTTTAAGGGAATTAAAACCCTGGTGATAAGTGAGGATAATGACAAGGCCAGAATCCAGGGCATGATTCAAGCAGGCATCAAAGGTTTTGTCACCAAATCGTGCAGCGAAGAGGAGATTATTGAGGCCATGGACACCATACAAACGGGCGGCAAATTTTATTGCAAAAAGGTGCTCAATATCATCACCAGTGGTGAAGATTATACCACCCGCGATTTGTCGGTGCGCGAAATGGAAATTGTGAAGCTGATTGCCAATGGTAAATCTTCGGCCCAAATTGCCGACCAGCTAACCATCAGCGTGCATACTGTGAATTCGCATCGCAAAAACATCCTCAAAAAGCTCGGGCTAAAATCGCCTACTGAGCTCATTATTTATGCCTCTGAAATGGGCTGGGTGCAACTGTCAGACTAGTTTCTTAGAATTTCACACCCAAGGTGATGTAAAAAGACCGTGGATCGGCTGGAATAATGCCGGGACCAGGATAGCCTGTGGCCCTACGGGTAAAATAAGTGTTGTCCAGCAGGTTGTTGATTCCTGACTCGATTCGCCACTTTTTGAAGCTGTATGAGATTGAAAAGTCCAGGATGCTGTAGGCGGGAATCTCGCCTATTACTCCCTCTCGGGAATCACCAGCAGCCGGTATTCCAGAGTTTTCAACATCCGTGAACTGCTCAGCCAAATGGGTGAACTGAATACTGGCCAATAGGTTTTTAAAGCCTGCATTGATGCCGGTTTTGAGGTTGACCGCAGGAATGAACTCGACTTGACGCCCTTCCACATTGTTGATCTCAGAATCAATGTACTCAGATTGGGTGAACGCTCCATTTACAAACCAATTCAGCTTGAATCGGGCAGGGTCCAATGATAGCGCTTTGGCCAGATTCCAGTCGGCAAAAACTTCCAGGCCATAGATAAAGGCTTTTCCCACATTCTTGCGCACGCGATTGGCCCTGTCGTCCAGAATAATGCCAATACGATCGTTGTAGAGCAGCCCAAAGCCGCCAATGTCGTATGAAAGCTCATCGCCCCATTTGCCTCTTAAACCCATGTCGGCCGTAAAGCCTTCTTCATCAGAAATATTTGGGTCGATGACAAAGGTTGGGCTCACCACTCGTATGTCGCTAAAAGTGACTGAACGGTAGTTTTGTGAGACATTGGCATACACTTCCAGGTCTTGAGAATGCTCGTAGCTCAAACCCAGGCCCAGCAGCACGAAAGAGCGATCGAGACTGCGGTTGTCTGCCAAAACCGTGTTGCCAATTGGATTCAGTGCATTGTCGAAAATCACCTGGTTATAAACGCCTGCACTTTCCGTTTTGATCTGCTCAAAGCGGAAGCCCGGGGTGATGGAAAGGTTTTCATTCAACCAGAAAATGTTCTCGCCAAAGATGGCCAGGTTGCGGTTCGGGAAGTCAAAACTCGACTGGTTGGCATAGTCAGGGAAACGGTCAGTCTGCAAGCTGAAATTAGCATCTGCCCCACGGCTTCCGGGACCTTGCTGAGCCGCATTGTTGGCGTGGTAATATTTACTACCGAGCAGCAACACCGCATCTCTGCCCTTTACTTGATAGCGACTGAGCAGGCGGGCCTCTACCCCCCAGTTGTTGAACTGGCTTTTGATCAAGTCTCGTTCATGAACAAAGTCCCCGTTAGTTTCCTGTTCATCCAGCGCAGTGACTGGGTTGGCATTAAGGTCTGCTGCAATGCCTCTGAAGCCCAGGGCATTCCTTTCCGCATCCAAACCGAAGAGGTTCACACTCAGGTCAATCTTGCTCGATATTTTATGTTCCAACTTGAGTGAAGCCAGTCGCCAATCTACCTCAAACCAGTTGCGGCTGCGGTTACTAAAATTGGGGTTGGCAGCAAACTGGGAGTCAGTCAGTCCACCGGATTGTTGAGCCAGATAATGCAGATAGGTAAGGTCCAGAGAAAGCCTGGTACGATCGGAAAAGGCGTAGTTAAAGTTGCCAAACCAGTTTTTGGATTCAAACTCTGAATTGGTTCGATAGCCATCGCCACGTTTGTAATTGAAATAAGTGTAATAGCTGAACTTGCCGGAGGTGCCGCTCAAGCTATTGAAACTCGTAAGCAGGTTGAAGGAACCTACAGATTGTCTTGAAACCACCTCAATGTTCTTATTAGGGTTGGGCTTCTTCATTTTGAAATTGATCAAACCGCCAAACTGAGTACCATATTGCAGGGAGGCTGCTCCACGTATGACCTGAATCTCGGCTAGAGCTTCTGCAGGAGGTGTATAATAGCTCTCAGGGTAGCCCAGCACATCGGCACTGATGTCGTAGCCATTTTGTCTGGTGTTGAAGTTGGCCGTGCGGTTGGGGTCCAAACCTCTGCCCCCGATGTTCAGTTGCAAGCCTGCATCGGCATTGTCGTAAATGTTGAGCCCAACCACTTGTGAATAGACCTGTCTGGCATTATTGGCTGCCTTGTTACCTACCATTTGGTCAAGCAGGACCACTTCATTTTTCTTGCCGGCATAAATGGCCGTTCCCTCAACTGGCCTCAGTCGCGTGATGCCAAAAATCTCTTCTCTTTGCTGGCTGATTACCACTTCATTCAGCTGCTGACTCAAGGGTTCCAGAGCAACATCCAGCTTCAGGTCTCCCGTCAAATTGATCTGCTTTTCAAATACCTTGTATTCGTAGACAAAGATCACCAGGTCATGCGCCCCTTTTTTGAGTCCTTCCAAAACAAAGGCACCCTTTGAATTGGAAAAGGTGGTTTTGTTGGTGGTACGATCGTACACCTGTACCATTTTCAGGGCAGTACCAGATTCACCATTGGTAATGGTCCCGGTCACCTTGTATTGTGCCACCACCTGGTTCGCTATCAGCAGCAGAAAGAGTATTTTAAAGGCCTTTGATCTCATCGTTGAAAGGAAGAATCCAGTTTTTGTGTTTGTAAGAAGGTTTAACCTGTGCCAGGTCTACTTTAGGGTCTATATAAGCCTGGCTGCCCCGGCCATTGAGTGAAACATAGCTCTCCACATATACCTGGAGGTTTTGGTGTCCTTGCTGCTCAAAATGTCTCTTCAGGTAATGTCCATACTCCAGGATAAAGTCCGGCTGGGTAGCCATTTGCTTTTCCTGAAAGGCAGTAAGAAAGTCGTTGTTATCTACATAGAAGCGCCTGCCGGTTTCAGCATCTACTATCTTGAAATTGGCATATCCTGCTTTTTCCATCAGCATTACCCGCCAGGAGAAACGGTAGCCTTCTTCAGTCCAGAAAAGCTCACCTGGGTACAGGACATGCCGAAATGGAAGCAATAGTTGGACGACAAAAAAGATCATCAATATGGGTTTCCCAATGCGTAACATACCCAATTCCGGTTTAGACTTGTCGTTTTCAAATCGACCTATTGATGTGTTGACCAACCTGCCAAAGACCCTAAGTATGCGCTTGTGGAAAGGCGCATCGAAAAAGACCAAAGCACTGAGGATCATGATGTATGGAAACATGCCAATGGGAAAGAGCACGCGTGTGAGTACATGAAAAATTACCACGGCCACAAAGGCCGGCACGCGGGTCTTGCGATAAAGCAAAAGGAAAGGAATGGCCAGGTCATAAAGCGCTCCGGCCCAACTGAAGGCAAAATGCATCCAACGCTCTTGCAGCAAATCGCCCAATAGCGGAGTGCTGTACTTAGAGGGCAACCAAATGCTCAGGGGCTGTGCGTTTAACAACCAATCGGAGTTGAGCTTGGCCAGGCCAGCATAGAAATAAACAATGCCCAGCATGAGCTTTACCGCGTCTACCGTCCACCTGGGCACTCGCTGAAATGCCACCTTATCATTTTTTCGGGCATCTACCGAAAAATAGGCACTGGCTGGTAGAAAAATCATGAGGAAGCTGACCAGGCTAATGAAGTAATAGTGGTTCAGGTAGGTGGTCTTATCCATGAGCTCGATGTAGGTGAAGCTCAGGAAGAACATGAGGATGGCCAGTCTGTATTTATAACCCAGTGCCACCATCAGGGCCGAAATTGCACAAAGGGCGAAGAGGACATAAGTTCCGTCACCCAGAGGTTTCACCCATTCAAAACCACGGTAAGAAAAGAAGAAATCGGGCTGAATGTAGAGCTTGTCTATCCAGCCGTTGTGCCAGAACCTTACCACACTGGCCAGCATCATTAAGCCAAAGGCTATCCTGAAAACGGCCAGTGGAGCAGCTTCTGTAGTTTGTTGGAAATATGGTGTGTTGCTGCGGCTCAATTAATCACCATCGGCATCTACAAAGTCCACCTGTACATTGAGCGCCTGAAACATGTCAACTTTAAAAAGCACCACCAATTCCTGAAGCTCATCGTAGGCAGTAAGCATGGCAGCATTGTCAATTTCTACCTGAGTTTTCAGGTCAGTTCTCAATTTCTGAATGTCTTCCTGGGCAAGTGCTGACTGGTTGCTGATGGCCCTACTCAGGAATATTGAACCTTTGAATGCTTGTACATCATCCAGGTATTGGCCTAAGCTCGGCCCCCTGCCTGAGTTGTCAAAATGGTCGCCTCTGAAAAATCCCATCACGGATGAAAACGAGGCTTGTAACAGTTCTCTGGATAGGTCGCCAGCATAGGGTGCTTCAGCACGGTCGCTCAGTGGGTTTCCATTGAAGACACCGGCTGGGATTCCTACCTTTCCAGCTCTAAGCGATTTCTCATAGTAGAACATAAAATCGTTAATCATTTTATTGACTGAACTGGTTGCAGATGAACCAGAGGCACCTACAAATTCATCGCGATAGACATCTGTGACCCAGGCGGTTCTCACGCCATCGGTCAAGGTGTGCAGTCTGTCTACTACTACAGAGAGGTAATTCTGATAGCTGGTTTCAGACAACTTAGATAATATGGCCGCATCGTCTGCCCCTACACCATAGAGCAGGTAATCTATAGCAGGCAAGCCTTGTGAATCGTTGTTAGAGGGTAATTCCAGATTGGCCCCGCCCATGCTTACATGATCTTCAATTTCCGAAACATCAGTGGGGTAAATGTTCGTGAAATTCCTTAGGGTCACCGTTTCGGCAGGACCAATTTCAAACATTGACACCTGTTGCCAGGCCATATAAGCTGCCCTGAAATCGGTACGCAAGGTGCTTAGGTTGTCCATGGTGGGTTCGCTGATGAAGGCTTCTTTACTTGACTGCAAAGCCCTGAGCTGATCGAGGTAGTGATCATAGGCGGGGATAATGATGTTATCGGCCCAATTGGCCAACATGGCTTCCCGATCAAAATTGTCACTGTCATCCGGCCCATCATCTCCACCACTATCGCCACAGGCCAGGGTAAACGAAAGGGCCATCATGACCATCAAACTCCAATATTTTACGTTCTTTTTCATAAGGTTTTCAAAGCACAAAAGAGGCGAGGCCTTAAGCCCTCCTCTCTTGTAAGAATGATTGTTAGAATATTTTAGTTAGAGCTTCCGGCCTCATCTACAGTAAAGCTGAATTTGGCCGCTATAACATTGGAAATATCGTCCAGTGTGGCTGGTGTTACTTCCCAAAAGCCGGTGGTACTGCCCACCAATTGATCGATAAAACCATCTACTTCAGCCCTGGTGAAGTAGGGGCTTCCGGCCATGTTGTTGGTAAACCTCAGGCTGTAGATAAAGCCAAAACCTTCAGACAGATCGTGAAAAGCTGAACCGTATGCGGGTGTACTGGCTTCCAGGCTGTTTTTGCCTTGCTGCAGGTAATAAACTGACCTGATGGCGATTACCTCAGATAGTTTCTGGCGGATGATTGCTGCCTGCGCATCGCGAATGTCGTACTGCTTGGCCACAATGGCCGCTCTCCCCAGCTTAAAGGCATTCAGAATGTCATCGGCAATGCCTGAGAAATCTGAGTCCCCTTCTACCCTGCCAATGTATTTGTTCAGGAAGCTATCATCTCCACCAATGCTTGCATTAGGGTCAGAAGCACTTAATGAAGTGCCATATAAGTAGCCAAAAGCCTCGTCCCATTTATGTTCCATGGCGGTGTAATTTTGACCATCTGCCACCACATCATTGTCATTATTGGTTCGGTTATCAGCTTCGTCCAGCACTGATGTGCTCAGGTAATTGTTCAAAGCCTGATCCAGCATCAAAGCACCGATCAACCCTTTATTAACCGCCTGGTTATACTCCAACCCTTTGGCATTTACATAGCGGGTAGAGGTACCATCGGCTATTTGACCAGGCGTACCAGCTGTAGCCAAAGTCTGCTGATTTGGAAACACCTCGCTTACCTGTGCATTGATCCAGGTTTCAAAATCGGCTTTGATTTGTGCTGCTTCAGCAGTATTGGCAGAAAAGAAGTCGCGAGAAGCTGCTACTTTACTTTTAACACTCTTAGTTGCACTGTTCAGGTCAGCATTGTCAAAGGGGCTTACATCTCCGCCTGAACCATCATCGTTTCTGTACATTTCGAGCATGGTCGTGGCACTTAGGCCAAAATCCTTCATGGCGCTGATCAATTCCTCAGCCATTTGGATGCGTGTAGTCTGTCCACTGAATGAAACTGTACTCTGACCATTTCTTGTAAATGAGTAGGAAGTCGGGGTATCTACCGAGGGTAGCGGGTCATCATCACCACAACCAGAAAAGGTTAGCACAGCGGCCATAATGGCTATTGAAAATAGGTTTTTGAGCTTCTGCATTGGTTTTTTATTGCTTATTCTTATTTAGATCAATTATAAACAGTGCAAATGTAGGGTCGGGAATCAGTGTGGGCAATAGCTAGTGCTAGTGAATTTGAGATTAGTTCAGCATGGAATTTTCAATTTCCTGATCGTTGCATAAATGCGACCTATTGATCTGTCCCGATTTTTAAACCCAGATGGCCTCATTTCAAATTTTTTCAGAACTATTCCGAGTGTTAATAAGATATTTCTATTAATATTATTATCGACACCTAATAATGTGATCAGAGTAGATTGATCGTTTTTCATTCCAAAAACACTGAACTATGCCTGCAAAAACTCAAACCATCAAAGCCAATATTGACCTTGGGGACGGCCTCACTTTACTCAAAGCAAAAGTCAGCCTCTATGGAATAGGGATAGAAAAGGCCAAAAAACTCGACAGTATCGAAATAGTAAAGTCTCGCTTTTCTATCGAGATCAAAAACCCCAACCATGCCTATTATTATTTGGTGGTAGAAGCACAGGAGTTTGTTTACCATGGAGAGAAAAGGAAAGTGGGCGAAAGGGTGGTTCAGTTTTGTACCCTGCTAAGTGCAGATGACCTGAACGTTACCATCAACGAAAGGTCTACCATTGCTACCCTCTTTTGCTTTGCCCGATTTATCGATATAAATAACAAAGGGGAAATTCAGATAACGGCCTCTGACAAAACGCTGTCCGTGGCCTATGGCATGCGCAATAATTTCTGTGGGCCTAATGGTGACTTATCTGATGTCATTAAATCATCTCCCAATGGACTGGAAACCAACAGCTTTCCACTATTCAACTTTTTATCCAACCTACTGTATTACAGCCTGGTAGATGAAGCGGTTTATCATGAATTGCTAAAGTTGAGTGGTGGTAAAAAGAAATTACACGCTGCCTTACAGGCCATGCATCACCTCTCAATACGGCCATTTACAGAGGTGCAGGCCATTTACGAATTGGTGAGTCATAAAGACCAGGTGTATCAGCCTTCTCTGCCTGGATTGACCTTGCCAAAAGGGCATTCTCGCGTGCCTACTCAGTGGTTACTCTCTATCAAGGTCAACCATTCTGGTGCTAACAACTTCCTTATTGGCGGACCTGCTTTTGTGGTTTTTGACAAAGACGACAAGGCCTGGATTGCCAATAATGTAAGGCAGGGCACGCCCAATTCGGGCACTTTTGTGGTGGTATTGAATGCAGATGGTTCGCCAAGTGAGCTTTCTCCCCTCTTTGGTGGCGGGGTATTGGGCCCGGGCTTTGGCATAGCCATCAACCATAAGAAGGACACTGTTTATGTGGGTAACTATGGCTGGGGACCTACCCAGTGCAACCCGCAGGAAGGCAGTATTTCAGTCTTCAGCAGTGATGGTGACATCCTCAGTCCCAAAAATGGTTATACCGATAAGCTGTCTCGTGTGCAGGGGCTTGACTTCGACCGCAAGGGCAACTTGTGGATGGCCTCCTGGGGAACGCAGTCACCCCTGGCGCCCTCTGATGCCAATTACTACGCTTTCAAAGATGGTCATAGCGCGGTGGTAATGTACCCCGATGGCAAGCCTGAAAATGCTGTTTCTTATGTTTTCGACAGTCCTTATCATGAGACTTTTGGCATTTGTATAGACCATAATGACGATGTGATTGTGACCAACAGTGGTAACAAAGGCCAGGGCATACCCGCCTCGGTGTACAAGTTCAGGCTGGTGAAGGGCAACATCCAAAAGCTGGCACAGTGGGATGTGACTGTCGACTCGGAAAATGCCACCAATGATGGATTCGAGGCATTCAGGCAAGCTTCTGTCAATTCGAAAAACGAAATTTATGTAGGTGCTGTGGGTACCAACCGCGTGATCAAATTCACCCCTGACCTTAAGTACATCAGGGATTTTACCCTCAACATTAGTGCTCCCTGGGGTGTGAATATCGACAGCAATGATGTGATCTATGCCGGCAACTTTGGCAAAGAATATCGTGTGCTGGACCAGGCGCAAACCTCTATGGGTGTAGGTCCATTGGGCATCACGGTGATTGACGAGAAGGCCAAAACCAACCACATGATCAAATTGCCTACGGGTGGTCATGAAGTGATGCTGGCCAATGGCTTCCCCCTCTATGGCATGGCCATGGTGCCTGGCAGCGATGAGCCCAGACTTTTGCCCTGCTATCAGCCACTGATGCGCCTTACATCAACCAACATTGACCGTGCAGGCAACCTTTGGGCCTTGAACAACTGGAAACCTTCTGCCTATATAGATCTGGAAGAAAACCCTGGTGGAGATGGTGCGGTGATCTTTGTGGGAGCGGCCGAACCTGGCGGAGAAGAACTGTAGTGCTGCACTATTAGGGGCTTTATTCCAAAAAAAGCTCCTGGGCACTTACCTGACAGCCCGAAATTTTCTCCGTGGTCACGTCATCAATACCGGAATAAAAACCCTGGCGCTTGGCAATCCAATGGTCGTCATAGACCGACTTGTAGCAAATTTCCATGCTGAACTTGTCCGCATATTGATAAATATATTCCATCAGTGCCGGGTTATTGGTCAGGTTGAGCATTATTAGCTCTTCATTGGACGCAATCACATTATTCATAATGGTAGAGTTGCTATGTCCTTTAGGGATACTATCTGGCACACCAATCAGATGATAAAACTCACCCCAGTCATTAGCTGGTTTACCATCAAAAAGCACACGCACCGATTCCACTATGGCTGGCCCGGTTCCCTTATTGTTAATTTTGACCATGAACCGGCTGATTTTAAAGCCATCTTCTCTGTTGCCTATAAAACTTTTGCTCAGGCCAATCTCCAGCCGAGGCCAGGCGCTGGCCTTGTTCTGCTCAACCAACAGGCGCGTTTGCTCGCTCATGATTGAGGTTTGCCTTACTGATACAAAAAGTGCGATAAAACTCACAGCCAATACACCGATGGCCATAAGTGTTTGCGAGTTAAATTTTTTAGACATTCAAAAAGATGTTTTAGTAAGTGATATGCCGAAACCACAGAGGGTGCCCCTTGTCTACCTGACCAGGTTTCTGCATTTGCAGTTAATCGATTAAAATGGTCTGTCTGCGGTGTGAATTTCAGCATTGGAAACAGTTGGACAACTTTTCCAATTTCCAGCGAGTATTAGCTGTTGAGACTAGCTAATTTTTTATGCGTAAACAGGTTTTTTCACTCATCGCAGTTTTCATAGGCTTAATAAGCCATGCCCAAACTGCAGCACCTCCTTTGGTAGATGGCAAATGCCAGGAATATGAAGGGCTCAGTGCTCAGGTCATTGAATTGGACCATGGAGTAAAGCTCCACTTCTACCAAAACCAGCATTATGTATGGATTTGTTACTGTTATCAAGAGGGAAGTTATGGCACCCTCGACCTGCAGGTTGAGGCACCTGGATTGGATGAACCACTGAACCTTCATGTTTCGGCACAGCTAGGTGAATGGCCTGTAAACAAGCCGGAAGAACAACCTCAAGACCCATTAAGCGACAAATGGTGGAATCATGTCGGCTGGACCGCTAATGAAATTTGGCCTAATGGCATTGATCGAAGTGGTGAAAGGGCCCAACCTCAATTTAAAAATGCCAAAGCACGTGAGCTGCAACTGAGCAAGGCCCGGTTTGGCAGGGGTGAATGGAAACTGAAATTCAACATTAGGGCCTTAAGAACCACTAACGGCATGGCCAATTTAAACTTTCCTGAAGGCAACGATCCGCATATATTGCAGGTGAACTAACCCTCTTGCACATGCAAATAGAAACGGCTACTGCAGCGGACCTACCCGACATCGCCAGCATGATGGTGCTGCTCTGGCCAGAATGCGATGTGAATGAAGAGTTGATCAGCAATCGGGCGCTATTGTTATCTGAGAAGGATACACTGCTGGTGGCTAAGGTTGGTGAACAGACTGCTGGCTTTATACATCTGAGTTTGCGCTATGAATTTGTAGAAGGCACCCAAAGCAGTCCCGTTGGCTATATTGAAGCTATTTATGTGCAGAAAGAACATCGGAAAACCGGTGCTGGCCGTGCCTTAGTGGCAGCCGGAGAAAACTGGTGCAGGACACATGGCTGTCAGGAAATGGCTTCTGATACAGAGCTAGAAAACACAGCAAGTACTGACTTTCATGAAAGTGTCGGATTTGAAGCCAAAAACCGCATCGTTTGCTTTGCTAAAAAGCTTTAAGCGACCATCATTTCAACTCATCCAGCATACGGGCTAGCTTCTGATCAAAGGTCTTCCGTTTATCGATAAGCAGCTTATGGAAAGTAGCATTACCTTCCACTCCCAGGTCTGCCAGGGTTGGTAATACCCTCTGATAGTAGTCAGACCAGGTTTGTAGTATGTCTTTTTCAACGGCCAGCGTACTGCCCTTTTTCAGCGCTGCCTTGCTCAGTTCAAATTCGGCCTCCAGCCTTTCCAGTCCCACCTGCGATACGTGATTCAAAAGGTTCACGGGCAAGTCTGCTTTGTTCTCTGTCAACATCAAGGCAATGACCAAAGCGCCTGAACCCACATTTTTCAGTGTTTCAGCCGATACTTTGTCGATGCGGTCCTGATCGGTATGGTAAAACTGATCGGTAAAGTGCCAGAGCAATAGACCCGGTATGTCACCCCTGAGAAAGGGAACATGGTCGCTACCGCCTTCAAAGGGGTTGAATCGCACTTCCCAATTGTTCTTTGCGCCAATGGATTCAAAAACACCAATGGCCAGGTCGTTGAAGTAATGAGGTTTCAACTGCTTCTTGGTAAGCGGACTGCCTCCCCATTCGCTGTGCTTTTCAATGCCTCGCACCCAAATGGCTCCGGGGTCGGGCATTTTTTCTATCAGGAAAGTGCCTCCGGTCAAGTCAGTATTCTCACCTACCATGTCCAGGCTCATGCCCCATTTGATGTCTTTCGCACGGGCTTTGTCTTCTTGTATGTACCTGCGGGTGGAAATGATCTCGTCACCAAAAAGGTAGGTAATCGTTCTTTTGGGGTCGATTTTACCTGCTTTTAAGAGCCTGGCACTGGTCGCGGCAATTTCGGCCAGGGCACCTACTCCACTAGCATTGTCATTAGCGCCAGGCTCCTGCACATGGGCACTGAAAACAAAGCGCTCTTGTGGGGACTCACTGCCCCTGAGTTCGGCCACAACAGTCAATTCTTCGGCCACATAAGTCTTGGTATCTACTCGAACTCGCACCTTGTTCTGACCATTGGCAATGGCGGCCTTCAGTCGTTTATGGGCTTGTGAGGACAGTAGCAGCCCAAATGATTTTTTCTCGGCATCGTAAGGCACGCCACTGAATTGAATGGAGTTCACGTTCTTTTCAGGCTGCAGGTAGCTGGGCAGGTTATAGGCAATGACCCCAGCAGCGCCACGTTTTTTAACAGCTTCCTGGAACAAATAGCCCACAGAAGTTTCTGCAAAAACCACCTTTCCAGTAAGGTCGCCTTCAAGGTTCAACTTTCTGCCGGCACCGGCATATACTACTTCCAGCTCCAGTTCACGACCTGTACTAAAAGAGCGCATGGCCACCATATTTCTGTTAGTCCTGAAATCCAGTAGACTCTCTCCTGAAGCAAGCTTTAAGCTACCTCCGACAGGCTCCCAGGTTGGGTTCTTCAGGGCACGTTTTTCAATCCGGTAGGTCAGCCGATCATTCTGACCAGCTTGGCCTTCTTCAACAAAACCGGCTTGTTTGAGCTGCTCAACGACATATTGTATGCTTTCATTAAAGCCCCGGTTGCCCACTACTCGCCAACGCTGCCCTACAAAGGCCACGGTTTTAAAAGCAGATTCCTTATCAAATTCAGGGTTTACCATTTGGTAATAGGGCTCGAACCAATCGTCAGACTGAAAGGCCTGAGCATTGAAAATAAGCCCAAGGCAAAAAATCGTGCTTAACAAAAGGCGCAGTGTATTCCTCATGCTTTAAAATTAGTGCTTTTCAATCAGTCTGAGAAGGTGAGATTTGTGAATCATCAATTTGTAGACAAAACGTTGACGGGTAAGAAGATAGCACCTAAGAAACGTAATAATCGCAGTTGAATTGGGTAATTTGAAGTTCATGAAGAAGTACTCCGAACAGTTACTCTTGCTATCCTTTGCGGCAATGTTGCACTTCAGCTTTGATACCCATAGGCCCGTCATTGCCGATAAAGAACCTGCGGCAGCCCCCAGTCTGTGGTCACTCAATGCAGAACAGCTCAAGGGGGATACGCTGATTCATGTGGCTTACGATCCTTTTTTTAAAAAGGACATGTCTTATAAGGCATTTCCGTTGAAGGAGAATTTGATGATGGTGATGGGCGAGCAAGAGATGAGCCCGGACATGCAAGTGATCTTCCATTGTACTGATGGTTACAGGCCTCATATGCCGCTACAGCAAGTACTTAAATCCAACGGTTTTCTGGCTTATAGGGATGTATCATTGGAAGAAGGTCAAGAATGGGCCGATAGCCTGAGTAGCAAATTCAGCCCTTTTTATCTGGTTTGGCCAGAGGCTGACCACAATGACAAGACTTTTGCCACCCCTTATGGACTGGCCTCTATAGAACTTAAACCCGCAAGTGTGGAATTCAGCGCGGCCCTACCCGATGATGATACAGTCATACAGGGATTTGAGCTATTCAGTAACACCTGCATGCGCTGCCATTCAATGAACAAGGTGGGTGGTAGCATGGCTCCGGAATTGAACTACCCTAAGAACATTACAGAATATTGGACCAAAGAGAATATCTGGGCATTCATTCAAGCACCTACTTCTTTTCGCTTCAATAGCAAAATGCCCCCCATGACTGCGATAGACGAAGCAGAATTTGAAAAGATCTATGACTATCTGGTGGCTATGAAAGACATCAAAAGGCAATAATCCGAACATATCCTCTATTTGGATTGTCCTCAGGGTGCAGGGGCTTTATCCCCCTGTAGCCGCTGGGCGAGCTATTCGCCATCGGAGGACAAGAGGTAGATAAGGGCAATGCCGCAAATGGTCACGATGCGAAATGCTGCTTCTATCCCATTCCACTTTGAAGACTGCCACATAAGAAACCATTCTCCGCCTATGGCAATGAAGCCCACAAACCAAATGAGAATGCCCAGGGTAAGCCCATAAATGGCTGGGGTTTTTCGGGCTTTAAAACCGGCCAGGTCGTTTCTGCTTTTGAACAGGCCAATAGCCCCTTTCCAGCATAGGAAAGCTGCGACTGCTTCTGCCAGAATAATACCGATATAGAAGATGTGGTGGATAGTAGAATTGGTCATGGCCCGCCACATGCCATTGTTGCCTTCAAAGGTGGTATCCATGGAAAGCACATGCTTCACAAAGAAGTAGTTAGAGTAATAGTCGGTGGTATTGTTGAAAACCACCAGGGTGAAAAACAAGGCGATGGCCGCTATAAAAGCAATTTTGGATAAACGAATGGACATAACTCGGAATCTATCTCTGAAGATAGTCAAATCCATGCACCAGGAAAATAGTCAACCCCTCCCTATCTCGAAACGATGATTTTACGGGTAATCACAGCACCATCAATAGAAAGCTTGTAGAAGTACAAGCCGTTGGTGACCCTGCTGCCATTCCATGAGGTCAGGTTCCACTCCACTTGTTGATTTCCTGCTTGCTGAATGGCTTCTGGCAGTAGTTGCTTGATCGGCTGGCCGCTGTTATCGAAAACTTCAAGGGCCACCCGGGAGGCTTTAAAAAGCTTGTAGCTAATAGTCACCTGTTGCTGGGTGGGGTTGGGATAATTCACCAATTCAATGGCACGATCCAATACGATTTCATCTTCCGTGGAAGTGACCTGGCCCAGACCTGCTGCGTATACGGTGCCGCCATCGTTGCCATGGGCATCATCCATTCGGGCACTTACCGCAAGGTCGAAGTCTGAGATGGCCACTGAGGCACCAAAGAAGTTGTGATCAGAAGCTTCAGGGTCGTCCAGCACTTGTCTGAGCGACCAGGTGTCTCCGTCTTTTACATAGTAGTACGACTGGCCCACATCAGTAGCGGTACTGCTATTAGCCTTGGGTGCGCCAATGACCAGCCGTAGGGGCGAAATATCAAGGGTTTTGCCGAAATAGTCGTTGAGTCCGCTGCCTTGGTAGGCAATCTGCTGCTTTTCAATCCACTGGCCATTTTCGCCACTGAAATAGTAGACCGAGCCTGTATTGTTGCTGAAGCCATCGGCCAGGAATGCTCCGGCTACAACATCGGTACCACTGATGCTAACTGCGGTGCCCAAAAAATCGCGCTCGGTGCGGTTGAAGGCCTTCAGCCTGGCAGTCTGGGCATAGGCCGTACCATCGTATTCGAAAATATAGGCTGCACCACTTTGCTCTAGAAAATCTGCCTGATTGGGGGCTCCGACCACCACGGTGTTTTGCTCGCTGATGTCTACTGAGAAGCCGAAATTATCGTTCATCACTCCATCATCTGGCGTGAGCTTATTCGCAAAAGCCCAGGCGCCATTCACCCTTTCAAAGTCATACACGGCTCCCGATTGGGCCACTGTACCATCAGCTTTCATGGCCCCGACTACAATGCGGTCACCATTGGTGGCTACTGAGTGGCCAAAGTAAGTGCCAGGGGCACCATCCTCAGCTTCAAGGCTTGTGGCCAATTGCCACATACCCTCTGTCAATTCATAGACATAGGCCCGGCCTGTAAACGGACCATGCTGGAAGGTACCAATGGCGCCCACCACCAAAACATCACCAGAGATATCTATAGAAAAGCCAAAATTCTGAAAAGCATTACCATCTGCATCGGTCAATTCCTGGGTCTCATCCCAGCCATCGCCATTGCGTTGATAGACCAAAACTCTACCGGCATCGGCTCCACCATCTGTCTCTGAGTGGGGAGAGCCTATGACCAACCAGTCACCATCTAGTGCCATGTCCCAGCCAAAGTGCTCATGCTCGTTGTTAGACGCCCTTTCCACTTCATTCAGGTCTTGAGCTGTAAGACCAATTGAGAAAATAACCAGGCTAAAAAGGCTTATGATAAACTTCTTCATGATTTAGTCCTCCTTGATGTTAAAAGTGAATGTTTGGGCGAAGCCTTGGTAGACAAAAGTCCGTTTTCCTGTCTCGCCATCGGCCAGTGAATGGCCAAAAGGCACTACGATATCAACCGTATATGTTTCTCCTACAGTAAGATCATTAAAGCTAAAGTTGCCATCGTCATCGGTTATACTATGCCGTTCATTGGCACCTGCTGTCCCCTCTGTATCGTAGAAGCCATTTACATTGGCGTCTATGAAAACCATCATGCCATTCAGTGTAGTCTCTTCATTGGGGTTGGTGATGACTACATTGCCATGTATGGGCGATTCGATGGTAATCGGTTCAGTGATATTGGAGTAGAACGGAGCATTGGTGCTGTCTTGCAACACGTAATAGAAATAGATGCTGTCATTATGAATTGACTGGCTGGGGTTGAATATCAGATTAGTTTCTGCAAACCCAGCTTCATCTGCCTGTCCATAGTCCAGTGTAGCTATTTCATGCCCACCATAGGTGGCAGTGTCGTTCCAGAAAACGCTGAGACTAGTAGAGTCTGGCATGCTGGCCCAGTATTCCATGTCCAGATTTATCAGTCCTCCTCCTACTTCTATCGCGGTGATCTCACCTTTAGGTACAGGATGAAAATAGTTGGCCTGAATACCGACAGAATCAATAGCATTCTCTTCACGATAAGAGATCAGCAGGTCGTATTGACCAGGGGTCAGGGTTGAAAAGTGTTGCTGTAATGAATCATTTTCCGGTGCATGGTTGATCACCAGTAAATTGACTGCCGAATCGGCCTCAAATTTGGTGATTCGGTCTGCCAGTTCCATTACGGGCGGAGTCTCCTCATCAATCTCCGTTTTTTGTACTTCATATAGGTCATAGAAGCCATCGGGGCCAATCACCGACACATAGGCTTCATCCACTACTTTTCCCATGTCTATTTCAATGAACATTGAGCTCTTATTGGCAGGAATCTCAAAGCTCTTCACCTCTTTGGCCCAAACCGTTTCTTCTGTACCATCGGCTCCATCTACACCATTCAGGTTATTAGGGTTGGCGGCACCGCCACCTCCGAAATCATTTGAGCTTCTGACACTGCCAATTTCACGCCTCACCTGGCTCTCAATACTACTTACCGTACCAGAACCAATCACATCTACTTTTCGAGGACCAAAGCGGTAACGAGCCCCGAAGTGATGCCTTCCAAAGAACCAGTAAGAGGCCCAGCCTGCACCATAGCTACCATTCAGGTCTCTTTTGTTGTAACGAACGGCTCCGTCCACACTGCCCAGGGTTTTGCCACCTACAATCGGCACAGAGTGAGGCACCTTTAGTTTCACATCCATAAAGGCATCGAAAGTGCCATTTTGAGCAAGCTTGGCCGCAGCCGTAAACTCCACCAGTGGGTCGGATGGGATATTCATATGTGCATTCACCGAATAGGAACGGCCCCATACCAGGTTCATACCTATACTGCCATCGCCCAGGATAGAATGCCAGTGACTTCCGCTTTTATATGCACCTATGAGCAAACTGGCACCTAAACTCACACCCGATCCGCCAATAGTTGCGTCAGTTTCCTGATAGAGCAAAGCAGCAGAATGACCAGCCAGACTTACCGGGCCGCCAAATGTAAAACCGACAGAACCCTGAAAATACACACCTTTGGTAGTACCGATAGGAATACGGAGGTGTTGACCAAAAATATTGATGGTGGTATAAAGTGTAACCGGAGTGTTCGGGTTGGCAAGGTTAAACATGCCGCCTTCCAGGTGCACCAGTTCTATACCAGTGTCTCCCACGGGTATGGCTGAACTCAATGAATTAGCATCGAAGGAAATATCGATGGAATTGAGTTTCGCAGGGCTTCCCTCAAAAGTCATCTTGGCATCAACTTCATAACCCGGAGGAATGGAAACGTCTAACTCAGCCTCGTGAATTGCATTATTTTGGAAGCTGATCTCCACTTTCTTGAAGTCGATAGCTCCAAGGTCTACATGATCCACTTCAATTTTGAAATCGGTGAGCTTGAGTTTGTCCGGGTGGTGAGAAGCATCTATTTCGAGTCCGTTAGAGCCATTTTCGCCCAAATCCACAATTACTGACCAAACCTCATCTACTTCAATTTCTCCTGTCATGTAGAACTTGGAGCTTATGTACTTCACCTCCACATCGCGTGTGGTTACTTCCAGGTTTCCAATTTTAAAGTCAGAGTTAACCGTGACATCCATCGAATGGAGTTTACCGTTTCTGAATTGCATGCCAGGGTTGCTTAAAGTACCCATATCGGCATTGATGCTTTCATTGGCAATGTCCAGTTCAATATCTCCATGGAAATTGAAGTAGTCGGTACTGCTGTCCCATACCACACCCAGATTATCCGTCTTTACAGTTAGACCTTTGAGTTCAAAATCTTCTGTAATGGACATATTGATATGTCTCAAAGTGCCACTTTTAAATACCAATCCCGGGTTGGCATTGGTGCCCATATTCATTCCCGCATCGTGCCCTTCTATGGTAAGGTCGGCAGAACCGTACATCTCAAAATGGCTGGAACTCTTATCATATTGAAAAGTCAGGTTATTGGGTTTGATGGTCATGGCCTTTAGGCTGATGTTCGCAGTCACCCCCATGTTGATATGCTGAATTACTTTGTTTTTGACAGCTATGCCCGGGTCGGCATTGGTGCCTAATGAAATATCTACTTCTTCCCCATCAAATTTGGCGGAGGTGCTACCATATATCTCAAACTGGTTGGCAGACTTGTCCCAGTGATAGGTCAGGCCATCTGCTTCAAACTCCATGGTTTTTAGGGTGAAGTCAGCAGAAACGCCCATGTTGATGTGTTGCACTTCGTTATTGTTGATGACGATGCCCGGGTCGCTACTATTGCCCATAGAGACTGAGATACTTTCTCCATCAAAAGTCGTTGAGGCACTTCCGTAAATTTCGAAATGATCAGCTGCTTTGTCCCATTCAAAGGTGAGTCCATCGGCTGTGAAGCTCATGCCTTTCATGTCGAAATTGGCAGTAATGCCCATGTTGATATGGTCTACCAGGCCTGCGTCTATTTTTATTCCAGGGTTGGCATCATTGCCCAAAGACACTTCTAAGGTCTCGCTGTCAAAGGTGACCGATGTGTTACCAAATATCTCAAAATGGTCAGAGGCCTTGTCCCACTGGAAAGTGAGGCCACTTGCTTTAAACTCCATCGATTTCATGGTGAAATCTGTAGAAAGGCCAAAGTTGATTTGCTCTACAACCCCTCCCGAAATAGCCAGACCGGGAGTACCGGCATCACCCAGGCTCACAGTAACAGACTGTGAATCGAAAGAAAGTGTAGCGCCTCCAAACATTACAAAGTCATCGCTGCTGCTGTCCCACTGGAAGGTCAGGGCATCGGGTGAAAAATTCAGGCTCTTGATGTTGAAGTCGGCACTTACTGAAAGGTTTACTTTCTCGACTGTGCCTGCATTGATTTCTATGCCTGGTGCATCTGCATCGCCCAGGCCAATGGTCATGGTTTCAGAGTCGAAACTCACATCGGCTCCGCCAAACATCTCAAAGTTGTCAGTGGTGCTGTCCCACTGGAAGGTCAGGGCGTCTGGTGAAAACTTGAGGCTTTTGATGTTGAAGTCGGCAGTTACTGAAAGGTTTACTTTTTCGACTGTGCCAGCATTGATTTCTATGCCAGGACTGTCTGCATCACCCAATCCGATGGTCATGGTTTCAGAATCGAAACTCACATCGGCACTGCCAAACATTTCGAAATTATCAGTGGTGCTGTCCCACTGAAAAGTCAGAGCGTCCGGTGAAAACTTGAGGCTTTTGATATTGAAGTCGGCAGTTACTGAAAGGTTTACTTTCTCGACTGTGCCTGCGTTGATTTCTATGCCCGGAGCATCTGCATCGCCCAGACCGATGGTCATGGTTTCAGAATCGAAGCTCACATCAGCACTGCCAAACATTTCGAAATTGTCAGTGGTGCTGTCCCACTGGAAGGTCAGGGCGTCTGGTGAAAAATTCAGGCTTTTGATGTTGAAGTCGGCACTTACTGAAAGGTTCACTTTCTCCACTGTACCTGCGTTAATTTCTATACCAGGAGCATCCGCATCACCCAGACCGATGGTCATGGTTTCAGAATCGAAACTCACATCGGCACTGCCAAACATTTCGAAATTGTCAGTGGTGCTGTCCCACTGGAAGGTCAGAGCATCCGGGGAAAATGAAAGGCTTTTGATATTGAAGTCGGCACTTACTGAAAG